>SPKZ01003751.1_pt1 | contig 36460 bp, 34 predicted proteins | sample 2456571 | NCBI WGS metagenome assembly SPKZ01 (sample SAMN11192286, study PRJNA482655) | marine metagenome | biome: ENVO:00000447; feature: ENVO:00000244|ENVO:00000211|ENVO:00000569|ENVO:00002023; material: ENVO:00002151; isolation source: ocean water from marine abyssalpelagic zone ...
TCGCAATCGTAGAGAGCGAAAGTGTTGAAACTGAAGCTAAGCTTGCGCTTGACCACCTTCATGTCGTTGAAAATGGTCATCACTGCATACAGACGCCCGCTGTCTCGGCCTCGAAGGAAGCCGTCGAGATAGTACGTTGCCATTCCCAACTCAGGATCGAAGCCATCGATCCGTGGAAACTGGAACCAGCGAGAACTTCCCCAGTCCGGCCGGTACGGGTACTTTTTCCAATCTTCAGGCTTGAGTTGGGTCATCAGCGATCTTCCTCCCCGGCATGGCCGCCGCCCCGGTAGCGGTCTTTATTGCCTAGAAGACCCCGAGAACCAAGCCACGCCCCCAATCAGCCACGTACAGCTCACCCTGGGCGTCCCGTCCAAAGGCTGAAATCAATAAGGGCCAACGGCCGAGCAGCTGACTGTCGGCCATTGGCCCTTCGCGCTTCTCTGGCAGCTTGAGAGCCCACATATGCCCGCTCGTAAAGTCGGCGAACACGTAGGCGCCCTTCAGAATTTCAACCCGCGAACCGGTGTACTCGTAACCCCCGGTCACGCTCAGTCCCAGCTCTCGCGGATACTCGAAAATGGGGTCCACCAACCCTTCGGTGGCGCAATCCTCGTTCGGATCGAAACAATGCCTAGCCTCTCGAGTTTTCCATCCGAGATTGTCGCCCTTTTGTACGACATTGACCTCTTCGAAGTTATTCTGGCCCACATCTGCAACGAGCAGACGGCCGTCGCTGGCGAAGGAAAATCGCCAGGGGTTTCGAAGGCCGTAGGCCCAAATTTCCGGGCGAGCCCCCTCGCGATCGACGAACGGATTGTCCGGAGGAACCGCGTAGCCTTTCGCTGCGTTCACATCGACCCGCAACATGCTGCCCAACAAGGTACCAAGATTCTGACCGTGGCCCCGTGGGTCATAGCGCCAGCCGCCATCGCCCAAAGCTATGTAGAGCATCCCATCCGGGCCGAAGGCGAGCTGGCCAGCGTTGTGGTTTTGATAAGGCTGGACGACGCTGAGTATCGTACGCACTTCGACGGCTGGTGTTTTTCCCAACTTGTCTAAGGGCAGCCGCCACTCGGAGACCACCGTTCGGATTTCGCCTTCTGCTGGGTTGTAGTTGACGTAAAAGAGACCGTTTTGTGGGTAGTCAGGGTGGAAGGCTAGGCCCAACAAACCCAACTCGGCGATGGACCGTACCGGCACTTCGAATACGACCGCGCCGCTCGCTGCCGGCGCGTTTGCCGATGCATCCGACAGGTCGAGTAACTTCGCCGTACCTCCCTGTTCCAGCACGACCGCCAGATTCGTGCTGCCGGGGGGAAACTGAATATCCGTGGGACGCACAAATCCCGTGCCAAGCGGAACCAGGCTGACCAATTGCGTTTTTTTTTCTCGGCCCTTCGCTGGTTTGATTACCGGCGCCGTATAGATCGGAGTGAACTCCTCCAACAGCCAACGCTGAATGGTCAGGAGGTTCAACACCACCGCGCCCCCCATGGTGGCCACCAGAGCGATTCCAATCCCGCGCTTGAGCATCTCCGGTATTTTTCGGCTTTCACGGCCCTGCGGCTCGTGACCCTGCCATACCGCATCGGAACGCCTCAGTCACCGCTATGACCCCGGAGATCTGGCATAAAGTGCCAAAATCCCACGAAATATCGTCCGGTGACGCGATTTTCCGAAACCGCTGGCGGCGCCCGGGGGGTACTATCCCCCGCCCTCGCACCCTACCCGAAGGAACTCCGATGCTCCGTGAAAGTTATCCCTACTACCTGGCCAACGAGGCCGTAGCCGCCAACCAAGATCTGATCGTCACGGATAAGTATACGGGTGAACCCGCCACGAAGGTCGCCATGGCAGACGCGGCAGTGATCGACGAAGCCATCGCCAAGACTGTCGAGGCCGCGGAGGAGTTCGGCAAGTGGCCCGCATACAAGAGGCAGGATGTGCTCAACCATTGCGTGAAGCGCTTCACGGAACGATTCGACGAGTTGGCTGACGCTCTTCGCATCGAAGCGGGCAAGCCGATCAAGGACGCCCGAGGCGAAGTCACTCGCCTGATCGAGACTTTCCGCGTCGCGGCCGAAGAATCTACGCGTATTTACGGTGAAGTGATGCCTCTCGATATCAGCGCCCGATCCGCCAACTACCAAGGTCAGTGGAAGCGTTTTCCCATCGGCCCCTGCTCGTTCATCGCTCCCTTCAACTTCCCGTTGAACTTGGTGGCGCACAAGGTCGCCCCAGCACTGGCCGTGGGTTGTCCCTTCATTCTAAAACCCGCCAGCCTCACTCCCGTCGGTGCACTCATTATCGGCGAAGTACTGGCGGAAACCGATTTACCGAAAGGTACTTTCTCGATCCTTCCCTGCCGTCGCGATGGCGCCCAGCTCTTCACGGAAGACGACCGCTTGAAGCTCCTCAGTTTCACTGGCTCTCATGAGGTCGGCTGGGATCTCAAGGCCAAGGCAGGCAAGAAGCCTGTAGTGCTCGAGCTGGGCGGCAACGCCGGCGTGATTGTCGATGAAGGAACCGATGTAAAAGACGCCGTCGATCGCATCATCATCGGCGCCTTCTACCAGTCCGGTCAGAGTTGCATCAGCGTGCAACGAATCCTCATTCATGAATCGCTTTACGACACTGTGAGCGATCTGCTCGTGTCGCGAACCAAGGCGCTCAAATGCGGCGATCCCAAGGATCCCGATACCTTCATTGGTCCTATGATTTCCGAGAAGGAAGCCAGCCGCTTGCAGGGTTGGGTGGACGACGCTGTCAAGGTCGGCGCCAAGGTGCTCTGCGGCGGAACGCGGGACGGCGTCATGATGCAACCGACCCTGCTCGAAGGCGTGCCGATGGATCAAAACCTCTGCGCCGATGAAGCTTTCGGTCCAGTGGCGATCCTAGAAAAGTACTCGAGGTTCGAAGACGCCCTGAAATCACTGAACGACAGCGCCTTCGGCCTGCAAGCAGGCGTATTCACGCGGGATATCTACAAGGCGAACCTGGCATGGGAAACCCTCGATGTTGGCGGCGTCATCATCGGGGACGTGCCCTCCTGGCGCGTCGACAACATGCCCTACGGCGGCGTCAAAGACAGCGGCATCGGGCGCGAAGGCATCCGTTGGGCCATCCAAGACATGACCGAGCCCCGGCTGATGGTTCTGCGGACGCCCTAGGCGCCCCCTCCTCAGTTCACTAGCGCCGGCTCGTGCGGATCCCGCGGCACCGTCGCCAGCTGCGCCCCATATCTAGTCGGATGGCGACGGAGCAGGGGGCTCATGCGTGCTGTCGCCGGCGGCCCCAGACTGGGACGACAGCGAGCACGAGCCACCCCAAGCCAGGGCCTGTAGGCCGCGGCAACGGCAGCTGACACGCACAGCCGCCAGCTGCTGCCGGATCTCCGACAACCGCCGGGGCGCCCTCTGCTCCAGAGTCTGCCGTCGGCGAGCCGGTATCGGGAACAGGCGGTAAAACACAATCGGCCGGGCAGTCGCGACCCAGGGGTCCGTCATCACACTGCTCGTTGTCGTCGACCACGCCGTCACCACAGCGGAAAGAGCGACAATCCCGTCGGCACGCCCCGGGACGACTGTCGCTGTTGGCTACGCCGTCGTCGCACTGCTCGTTACTGTTGTTAGTGACTCCGTCACCGCAATACTCCAGCACGCAAGCGGAGCAGCCATCGCCGGCAGTGTCATTGCCATCATCGCAGAGCTCCCCAGCGTCCACCACGCTATCTCCGCATCGAGCCATCTGACAACTCAACCGACAAGCATTGGCCCGTGTGTCGCTGTTATCGGCCCCGTCGTCGCAGCTTTCCGTACCGTTGTTGTTGATCCTCGCGTCTCCGCAATACTCCCGCTGACAATCAAAGCAGCCGTCTCCTGAAACGTCATTGCCGTCATCACAGGCTTCGATGCCTTCAACGAAACTATCGCCACAGACGAAGGGGATCCATCCGATGTCCACCATGAGCGCTACACTCATATCGAGAACCGCTTGTTGCTCAGGGCTCTGGTAGGGCATCATCAACAGACTCGGCTCAGCCAGCGGGTCCCAATGGGAGATGGATGTTCCCGGCTCAAGGGGTCGAGTCGCATTCAGGTAAGGTCGTCCCTCCGCGTCCGCGCCAATCCATCGTGTTGCATCAATCGAGAAACGCACCGTTAGAGTCGCAGCCAACGCCAAACGTATTTGAGCACCATCGCTAGACGTGACTCTGACCACCGGGACGTCCAGCGGCGCAAAGGTCGATGTCATCCAGTTCGGTGGTGAGGCATCACTGCTATCCACCATGATCACAGCGACAGCGCCGGCGCTGATCGCGGCTTCCGTTTTTTCGTAAAAGGAGCACGTCCCCCGGTCGATGAGTGCCACACGACCCGTCAAATCCGACAACGGGGCACAGGCATCCACCGGGAACGCCTCCTCGAGGATCCCGCTCACGGGCTCCTTGATAGGTGCAAAATCCGCCTCCCCGAACACCTCTGAAAACCCAACCACCGGGGGCTCAATCGCCATCTGACGCACTCCGCTGTTCAACGTTGCCGGCACAGCCGCCCGCACCGCCACCCCATCCAAGACCACTTGTCGAGGGTTGATGGCGGAGGCCACGCGCTGTTCATCGCTCATTTCATGCCAGTGCTGTTGAGCGGTCAGATCGAAAGTGAGTGATTCATAAACGTCATGAACACCGTCCAGTGGTGCGCCGGTCGCTTCGTCCAGAAGGTTCAAAAAACCTAGACCATGCCCAAACTCGTGCAACACCGTGTTTAACAGATTGATGTCGTCCACAGATCCTTGACCGTCCAATCCATAGTACCAATCGCTGCCATCGAGACAGAGGCTGTTGTCATCCAGATCGCCGTTGAATTCCGCCGTGATGTCGGGAGCGCCCGGAGCCGTGTCTGACTCCGTCAAGCGATCAGCGAGAGCGGCTACATACCAGAGCGGTGACGGTCGCCCCGGCATGCTCAATACTGTCGAATTGTCCGGGCCTGCGCTGCCCAAGGTTGCCGTCAGAGCATCGCAAGCCAGAGATCTGAATCGTGCGTGAACGACGATCTCTACGTCGCTGTCCAACGCGTCCGCCCAAATATCGGCCGCGGCCTGGAGCACGATCAGCCGTTGCGCTCCGCGAGTCGTCCCGAGGTTGCCGCCCACGGTCGCGACCGGAGTCGGATCCGACAAGCCTGTTCCCGCCGGATCTTGATCGACAATGGTGATGACCGAAGAGGCGAAGCTGGAACTGTGGCAGCACAGCGACAGTCCCATAGCCATCAAGCAAGCCATCGCCCGCTGGCGCATCAGTACTCGTCCCCACGATGACCAGCGCCACGATGACCAGCGCCACGATGACTGACTCCGGACCCCTGAGCGCAGTCGTAGCGCAAGCGCCCATCCTCACCCCACCGCGCGACGACCTGATGCCGTGTGCTGTTGGGTAGGGTGACAACGGTGCGTTCCGAGTCGTCGCGAACGTCCAGAGTCAGTGTCGGCAGTCGATTCGCCGAGACATGCGTGGCTCTAACTCGAGCTTTTGATGGCGAAACCATCGTCTTACCTTTTGCCTTGACCCCGTCAGCACGAGCCACACGCTCGGAAACCACGCTGGGTGTCGTCGGATCTTGTCCGCAGCCCAGCACAAAGAGGCTGACGCAGATCCAATAGCCAAGCTGAGTCCTCACAGTCTGCCTACTCACGGTCTGCCTCAACACGCCTGCCACCGCTTCACCATTGAACCGTTCTCGAGAGCTCCGAAACACCAGTTTATCACGGAAATGGCTCCTGAGGCGTTCGCGGGAGGCAGCCGTCCCTCAGGCGCGCGTTGCGTGTTGTTCAGCGGCTCTCGTGCTTCAGTTGTGTCTCAGCGAGCCCTCACTTGGGCAGCTTTGGCGCCAGGGGAACCGATCGACACGCGCGCTCCGCAGCCTGACGAACCAGGCCATCACATAGGTCGGGGAAATCGTAGCCCGCAACCGCCGCCGCCTCCGGAAAGAGACTGGTTTCGGTCATGCCGGGCAGCGTATTTATCTCCAACAAAGTCAGACTATTGTCGTCGCCGAGCACAAAGTCCGCCCGCGACATATCCCGCACTCCCAATGCTCGATGGGCGGCCAGGGCCATCGCCTGGACCTCGGCAGTCACGTCATCGGCTAGGGGCGCGGGGCATTGGTGCTCGCTGCCCCCGGGGGCGTAGCGAGATTCAAAATCGTACCACCCTGCCGCCCGCGGCAGGATCAACGTCGCCGGGAGAGCTATCACTTTGCCATTTCGCTCGAGCACGCCACACGTGAGCTCCTTGCCCAAGTGGCGGCGCTCACACAACGCCACTGCGTCGGACTCCAGCGCTTCGTCTAAGGCAGTCGCCACTTGTACTGCTGTCCAGTCAGCGTCGACCAACGTGACCCCGAGTCCCGAGCCCCCAGATGCTGGCTTCACAACAACGGCGGGGCCCAGTTGCTCCCGAACAGCGATCGCCGCCTCAGCCGTCGACTCTCCGCGTCTTACCAGACGCTCGTCGGCGACCGGGAGACAGGCTGCTCGAAACAGCACCTTCGCAGTGGGCTTGTACGCGGCGACCGAGCTCGCCAACACCCCCGCTCCCACGTAGGGCAAGTTAAGCACCTCCAGAGCTCCCTGCAGTCCACCGTCCTCCCCCACCGGGCCATGAGCGATAGGGAACACCACGTCGGGCCCATAAGCGACTAACTCGGAGGGCAAAGTAGCGTCGAGCTCAATCCGTCTTGTCGTATGCCCTGCGCGCTCAAGCGCCGCACGGATACCAGTAGCCGAGCTCCGGCTCACTTCCGCTTCCGGCGACGGCCCTCCAGCCACCACCGCGACGCGCAATTGTTTGGACATCCAGGGCCCGTTAGTCAGTGGCGCCGTCAGCGCCCAAGTGAACCAACTCGATGCCTAACTGCTTGGCAAAGTCGAAAATTCGTTCATCGCGATAGAATTCCTCGAACAAGATCCGCTGAATGCCGCCATTGGCGAGCAGCTGAAAGCATTTGAAGCACGGGGAGGCCGTCACATAACAATCTGATTGGTCGATTCGCACACCGTTACGAGCCGCCTGCACGATGGCGTTGGCTTCGGCGTGAACGGTTCGCACACAATGACCGTCCTCCATCAGATGACCCTCGTCGTCACAGTGTGCAGTGCCCCGAATGGACCCGTTATATCCCGTCGTCAGAATCATCTTGTCGCGGACGAGCACGGCTCCGACGTGTTTTCGACTGCATGTGGAGCGAGTCGCCACCTGCTTGGCGATGGCCATGAAATAGCTGTTCCAACTCACGCGCGTGGGCGCTTCCCCCTCATTATTGTCTGTCACCATGCCTCCGGCCGGATTTCGTGAGGGGCGGGCCGCACCTCTACCCCCCGGCTCTACCCCCCATCTATACCCCGAAGCGCCAGCCGAACACAGTCGGAAGGTCACCCGGCTCCGCGGGGCTTGACCTCCGCTGTCGCTCGTGGCTTTTTCCTTCGGGTGAGGATCTTGAGTTCGCCCCGCACGCTCACCCTTTCGGGGATTTTTCTGCTGGCCGGCGCTGGCATCGGTTTCGCGGGGCCCGCCCCCGGGGACGGCGAAAAGGCCAAAACAAAGCTGGCGCAAATCGCAAAATCCGCCCCGGCGAACCTGGTCAAACAACCCGTAGCCCAAGCTCGAAAAGCCCTCGAGCGGGTTCAGAGTGTGGGCGACGCCAAGGACAAGCAGCATCAGCCAATGCTGGAAGGTCTCGCCTGGCAATGGACAAAGGTCGCAGCTGATCTGATTCGAGCCGCCGCCGCCGAAGATCGCGCCCGAAGCGCCGAAGAGGAGCTGGCCACTCTGCGTACCAAGCTGGTTCGCGCCCAGGCGCTGCTGGAGCAAACCATCGCTCGCCGCGATCGAGCCAAGGCCCAGCTCCCGCAAACCGACCGCGCCGGAACGGCCGCTTCAGCTGCCAAACAGCGCGTCGATGCCAAGGCGTTACCAGCCAAACCGGCTCCAGCCAAACCAGCCTCTACGAAGGCAGGCGGCCAATGAAATCGATAGGCGCTAGCATGCTCTGCGTGGTTGCCCTGACGGGCTGCGCGTCGATTCCACGGCCCACGGTGTTGGCCGAAGTGGATCGGATCGCCAAATCGAAAAAGGCCACCGAAAGTCGTCGCTCCGCACCCCAGGCCTACGCCCATGCCCAAGCCCTCCGGGAAAAGGCCGGACAAGCTCACGAATCAGGCGATTCGGCGGCCGCCCAAATTTTCGGGGAAACGGCCATCGCAGCACACGAACACAGTTTCGTACTGGCGCGCCTAGCCGAAGCCGAACGTCGTCGGGTCAAAGCCGAAGCAACCGTCGCGGACCACCAGGAACAGCTGGCACGGCTAGACGGGCAACAACAAAAGTACGCGGCAGAGGCGGATGCCTACGAGCTCAGAAGCAAAGTCGAGCGCGACGCTATTCCTCGCGTCCCGAACCCGCCCACCGATCCCAAACGTGAGCGAGCGCGGCTAGATGCCGCACGCGGACTGGCGAGTCAGGCGCGGCTGTTGTGTGTTGCAGCTCGCTTGCTCAGCGGCAACACAAAGTCACTGACCAAACAATTTCTGGCCCTCGACCAGCTGAGCGCCAAGCTGCGCCAGGCACCAAGGGCGACTCCCATCGACGACGCCATCAGTGCGCGGGCTCATTGTCTCTCTTCGCTCACCGCCGCTCGGCGGCCAGCCATCAGCGAGGTTCCAGAACAAAGTGTCTCGTCCGACCTGCTGACAGAACTATCCCAATCCCCCGGGCTCGATCTTCGGCGAGACGATCGAGGCGTAGTCATCACCCTACGAGACACTTTCCGTGGGCGAAGTCTCAACGCGGACGCGGCCGAAATCATCGCCCGCCTCGGCGCCGTATCAAAAGCGCACCCCAACTTTCCCATTTTAGTCGTCCTGCACACGGCAAACCGGAAACGGGTCGGAATGGATCGCACTCAACTCGCTGCGGTCACCGACGCACTCAAGAAGGCGGGAGCGGTGCGTGTGGAGGCTCAGAATGCCCATAACAGCCAGCCCGTAGCTGTATCGGGCTCCCGCCGAGCCGCCCGAAGAAACACGCGCGTAGAAGTCGTCTTCATCTCCCCCGCACTCTGAGCGATGCCCCTGAGGGGGCCCCATGATGCGGAAACATCGCGCACGGGCGATCCGAGCCGACTGGGAATTGTGGGCTGGGTGGAAAGCCCGGATCCGCTTTACCAGAGTGCATTTTGGTCGAAGGCTAAAGAACGGCATAGCTCGGAGGACAATTGCAGGAGCGAGATCTCTTACTTGATGAAAAGATCGTCTGGAGCGGTCACCCCAACGGGGTGTGCGCCCCGCCCTTCGCCCGCGTGCTCGCATTCAGCTGGTTCACTCTGAGCGGCACCGCCACCTGCTTCGCAGTGGTCACTACCCTGGGCCTTGGCGAGTCCCCGACCCATCTCCTGCTGTTCGCATTCTGGACCGCTACCCTAGGCCTCCTCACCTCCCACGGCCCCAGGATTTGGCTCGACAAGGTACGCTACACCATTACGGAGCACCACGTGATCTGGGAGCGGGGCCCCCTCCGGCGCACGATTGAGCGCAGGGGTATCAACTTCGCACGCATCTACTGGAGTGGCGTCAGTGGCACCGGGGACATCGAGCTCGTTCGCGCTGTTCCGGCGGGAGCCCTTCGCCGACGCTTACTAGTCAGACTCTATAACGTCACCGCACCGGAAAAAGTGTGGATGATCATACGCGGTGCCGAATCATCCGCCGAGCCCGACCGAGTGGGGCGCTCAGTCGCCCAGCGACTCGATGACGGCGAGCGAGTGCTGTGGTCCGCGCAGCCCTCTCCGGTGCTGCATCGTCACCTGCCGCGCGGCAGACGCGAGTGGCAAATGCTCATTCTCGCCGGCATCCTGCTCTTCGCCTTCGCCACCATGCTAGAGCGAGCGATCCCCAACGCCCGAGGCTTGCTTGAGGCCGGCCTCGGGGACACAGCCTGGTGGGCATTGGTCTTCGGTCAGGGCTTGGCACTGGGGTTGGTGCTCATGCTGGGACTGTGGTTCGGCTACGAGGCCCTGGTACGGCCTGTCAGCCTCCTCCAAAACACTCGCTACTGGATTACCAATCAGCGGGTACTGATCCAGCGCGGCCGAGAGGAACTCCAGCTCGACCGCGACCAAATCGTAGACACGATCGATGTGCCGAAACCCGGCGGCGGGCGCGATCTATTCTTAGTGCTCGATGGTCCCAGTGCCCGCGCCCTCGCTCTCAGCGGTGCCTTCGGAGAGACCCAGCGGGGCTCTGAGCTCCGACCCGTATTTGAATCCATCGAAAATATCGATGAAATCGCAGCCTTGCTCCAGGCGACTCCTGACAATATCATGGCCAACAGCGGCGCGCCCTCAGCGCAAGGCCGGTGAACGGAGTGCTCTAGGGTAGCTGAGACAGTCGGCGCTCCGCGTGTTCTCGCCACCTTGACTGCGGCGCCAGGCGCACGAACTTCTGCCATGCATCTTTCTCTATCGCGGCGTCGTTAGACATGGCGAGGAATGCCACGACTGCGGCACGATCGGCAGGCGTAAGATAAGCCGGATCAGGCACTGAATCGAACTCCCATACGCTAGGCGCGCGGCGCCGGATCTCGTTGGCTTCGAAGACACGCCCGTCCCGGTACAGGGCCAAGCCGAGGGCCCCCATCAATACGTGAGCGTTCACCGCTGGTATTGGCAAGGCCTCCGCCCGCTTCAGATAGGCCACCGCCTCGGCGGGTGATATGGCTGCATCGTGCATCAGCGCGAGACCGGCTTCCGTGAACAGTTCCTGCCGATTGGAGAGAGAGTGAACGAAGGCGGCGCGTGAAATGAGAGACCGAAACGCCTCGCTGGCCTCAGTGTGATGACCGAGCACCGCCGCTGTCCGCGCGAAGGCCCACAGACCATGCACCGAGCCGGTGGCCGACAACAAGGACCCTCGGAGAGGTCGCAACAGCTCATAGGCTGGCTGAAAGCGACCCAGGCGAGCCAGCGCACGACCGCGCAACTCGTTCGCTCCCCATTCCTTTTTTCCTAGTGCTGCTGCCCGCTCCCCCCACGCCAAGGCACGGCGGGGCTCTCGGGAGAGTGCGGCGTAACCCCGGGCCACGGCCAAACAGTAATGTGGCAAGGCCGGTAGCCGGGCGGCATCCCAAACCTGGGACGGAGCCGACCCCGCTCGACAGAGCGCCGGACGCGGACTGGTGGCCGCCACCGCGGCCAAGTCCACCCCTTGCACCGAGCTCAGAGGGAGCATCAGGCTGAGGAGCAAGCGACCAGGCACCGAATGAGTGTAGACCACTCAGGCGAGCTTCGCCTGAATTCTAGGCGATCCCGCCGACTCAGCCCAGCGGGTTACGGATCACAATGGTTTCGTCGCGCCGAGGACCTACGCTCACCAAGTAGGCAGGAACTCCTGCCTTGTCTTCGATGAATTTCACATAGGCGAGGGCCGCCGCCGGGAGATCCGACATCTGGCGGACATCAGATATGGATTCCGTCCAACCTTCTAGCTCTTCGTAGATGGGCTGAACGCGCGGATCATCCAGCTCGTCGATGGGAAAGCTATCCGTCCTGCCCTCAGGAGTCTCATAGGCCACGCATATTTTCGGTCGCGCAATCCCCGTCAGAACATCCAATTTCGTCAAGGCAATTCCGTCGATTCCGTTTACTCGAACTGCATAGCGCAGCGCCGGCAAATCCAGCCATCCGGCACGCCGCGCGCGACCCGTGACGGACCCGAACTCTGCCCCTACTTTCTGCAGATGGCGCCCCTCGTCGTTTTCTTGCTCAGTCGGGAACGGACCTCCGCCTACCCGTGTGGTGTAAGCCTTGGTGATGCCAACTACCGTCGAGATGCGGTTCGGGCCGATTCCGGCGCCCGTGGTCGCGCCGCCGGCGATGGGCGAGCTCGACGTCACAAAAGGATAGGTCCCGTGATCCACATCGAGCAACGTGCCTTGAGCTCCCTCTAGCAATATTTTCGCGCCCTTCTTGACCGCGTCGTCCAAGAGTTCGGACGTGTCCGCCAGCATGGGGATCACCCGGTCCGCCAGGGCCCTCAAGGGCTCCACGACGGACTCGACCGAGGGAACCTCACCGCCCAAGTCGCGAATGACCGGAGCCCAGGCTTCCAAAGCGTTCTCCACGCGCTCGGTCAGCTTGGCAAAATTCCGCAGCTCTCCGAGCCGAACGCCATTGCGTCGAATCTTGTCTTCGTAGGCGGGACCGATGCCCTTCTTAGTTGTACCGATGGCTTTCCCCTCGGAGGCACGGCTCTCTCGCAAAGCATCCACCAAGAGATGGTACGGCATGATCAAATGCGCGCGTGTGCTGACCTTGACCTGGCTCGCCACGTGCTTGCGACCCCGTCCGATCAACTCGTCGACTTCGCCAAGCAACACGGCAGGGTCAACAACCATGCCCTGACCGAGCAGACAACGGGTGCCCTCGCGGAGGATCCCACTCGGTAGCAGCCGCACGACGATCTTCTCGTCGCCCACCACCAGGGTATGCCCGGCATTGCTTCCACCCGCGTAGCGCACGACCATCTCGGCGAACTCGGTGTAGATATCGATGATTTTGCCTTTGCCCTCATCGCCCCATTGGGCGCCAATTACGACCACGCACGACATCTCAGCCGTCCTTTTCCGTTGCGTCGGTCAGGGCCTTAATCAGCCCCGCACCGAGTGAATCATCCGTTTGCGTCAACTTGACGACTGCGTTCGAGGCCAGCTCAGCCCCGAGCGTATTTATCGTAGCGCCGGCAGCCGTCAACTCCACAATGTGGGAATAACGCCAGATGGCCGCGTACTCTGTCGCGCCCTGGACAGCTCCTGCTGCCGACGCGAGGCCGGCGGCTCGAATCTGTCCAAGCAAGGGCTCGACACGGGCGGTTTCTGTTGCTCCCGCCACCACGAGCACGCGATGGCGAGCGGCCGACAGTTGGTCCGCTGCGAGGGCCAAGCCCAGGTTGGTCAAATCCAATGCGAAGCCAGCAGCGGCCGCGGGGAGTCCGTAACGACCGAACAAGCCATCGTAGCGACCGCCGCCACCCACCGCTTCGCCGGGGCCATCAGCTAGGATCTGAAAGACCATGCCGCTGTAGTAGGGGAAACGCCAGGTCTCTCCGAGATCGAGCAACCGTTTGCCGGGCAAGCCAGCCTTGTCCAACAGTTCCCAGACGGCGCGCAACTCGTTGGCGGGATTTTCTGCGGGGGTGCCGGCAAATGCACGATCTGCCCTGGCCCACACTTCGCCGTCGCCGTGAAGTTCGGGCAGCGCCAAAACCGCACCCAATACTTTCTTGCTCAGGCCAGCGCGCTCAGCGGCCCATCTCAACTCGGCAGCATCTTTCAGCGAGAGAGCGTCAACAATGGCGGCCCGGACTGATGCCTCCACCCCGTCCAACAATGACGCACTGATTTGGGCGTTGCCAATGTCCACCGCAAACTGGGTCAATCCCGTCGTCTGAACAGCAGCGACAGCCGCAGCAATCACCTCAAAATCACCCTCGGCACCGCTGGGCCCGACTAACTCGAGACCCGCCTGAAGAATCTGTTTGGCCTGGCGAGCTCGTTGATGACGGCGACGAACCACGTTGCCCTGGTAACAAAGCCGTACGGGCATCGGCGCATCGCTGTATCGAGCTGAGACCAAACGCGCGATCTGGGGAGTCATGTCCGGACGGAGCGCAACGATATCCCCGCTCTCGGGCTCGACAAAGCGAACCACGCCGTTGAGCTCCCCCATCCCGTCCGCGAATACGTCGGCGTACTCGAAAACCGGCAGCGTTACCCGCTCGTATCCAACCAGCTCGAAGCTCTCCATCACGGCCCGAGCGAGGCGCGCTTGGCGGAGGGATTCCTCAGGCAATAGATCGCGCATGCCCGACGGTAACGGGTGCTGAACCCCCCCTTGGGGTCGGGACCAAAGCGCCGACGATGCCGGCGGGGGTGTACGACTGAGCGGGGGCAAGGCGGCGGACTGTACCAAAAAACCTGGCATCTCGACGCTGCTCTGCGAAGTTTTTTTCGGGCCAGAAACCGGCCAAAATCCTGCGAGTTCCAGCCGTTCGACGCCAGAACCGCGCAATCGGCCCCTCGCGGGCCGGAGGGCGGGAAAACACCGAGGGAGCTCTCGACGCGTCTAGTAAACACTGCTTCTGTCCCGATATGGGTAGTGAAAAAACCGACGACGGTCTGGTAATCGACGTGACGGAGCGCTCGGGCGCCCATGGCCCTGGCCCCGTCCAGGAAATGGACCGGCGTCTGTTCATGCAGCTGCTCGTCTACGATTGCGAGCAAGGGCTGTCGGCCAGCGGGGCTATTGCGAAGCTCTCAAAACACGCCAGCGAGAGCGACCTGCCCATCGTCATCTACGAAGACGTCAACAATCCCCAGGGCCTAGGGGTACTCACGTGGTCCGACGATCCAAAACACTTCGTCACCCGAGTCCGCCCGGCGCTGACAGTGCCCGCGCTGGAGCACATGCGGCTCCGCCACGATTTTACCATGTTGGGCCGCACCTACGCGACGGGCTACGAACCGGATCTCAATCATTGGCTGATTCAGCGTCCCATCGATACGGCCCTCAACACCGCTTGGCCCTGGGCGGTGTGGTACCCACTCCGACGCTCCGGTGCTTTCGAGAAGGTTGCTCCGGCAGACCGTGGCAAGATCCTTCGGGAACACGCGGAGATTGGTAAAGCCTACGGCAAGCAGGATTTGGCCCACGATATTCGCCTCGCCTGTCACGGCTTGGACGCCAACGACAACGAGTTCGTTATTGGGCTTAGCAGCCATTCGCTGCACCCCATCTCCCATATCGTCCAGACGATGCGCAAGACCACCCAGACATCTGAGTACATCAACCAGATGGGCCCGTTTTTCGTCGGGCACGTCGCCTTCAGAAACGGCTAGTGAAGCTGTCGGCTCGCAAGATCAAGGCGATCGCGTTCGACCTTGATGGGACTTTGATCGACTCCCGGATGGACATCGCGCTCAGCGCGAACCACGCCTTGGTCACGCACCAGCTCGGAGATCGCTCCGTCGAGGAGCTGAGTAGCTTTGTCGGCGACGGCGCCCGAAAATTACTTGAGCGAGCGACGAAGCTGGACGCTGACAATCCCCTACTCGATCTCGCCACCCAGACCTTCATGGGTCACTATGTGTTGCACGGGTCCGACAACACTCGCCTGATCGACGGCACTGACGCCTGCCTCGCGTTGGCGTCCCGAGTCCCCGTCGCGCTGTGTACGAACAAGGCTCGGATCGCCACCCTTCCGATTCTCAGCGCGCTGGGCATCGCCGAGTCGTTTTCTATCGTGTTGTGCGGCGATGACCTGAGCGAAAAAAAGCCTCACCCCGCCCCCATGCTCCACCTTGCCGAACAGTTCGGCATCCTCCCGAGTGAACTGGCCATGGTTGGCGATGGCCCCCAAGACGTGGGCTCAGCGAAAGCTGCCGGGGCGTTCGCTGTTGGGGTCATCGGTCCCTTACTGGGCCCGATGCGAGTCACCGAGAGTGGACCCCATATGCTCTTAGCCTCCCTCAGAGCGGTCCCCGAGGCACTGGCTCCGCTCATTCACGACACAATTCGGTGATAGGCCTCGCTCAGTTCGGCGAAACGACGCATCCGGGCCTGCCGACCGCTCACATCTCCCGGCCCTGAGCGATCGGGGTGGGTTACCTGAGCCAAAGCTCGGAACGCCATCTTGGCATCCCGCTGGGAGGCATTGGCATCCAGGCCCAAGACTTCCAGGGCCCGAGTGCGCGCCGGGTCACGCCGCTGCCCGGTGTGCTCGGGCTGCGCGGACGCGGCGGATTCCGCCGACGGATCCTGGCAAGCATCGGGAACCGCCTGCAGGCGGTCACGAGCTCGCATCTTGCCTGCGAGAAAATCACCGGGGGCCATCGCCCGGGGTGCGTCCACATTCGCGACTCGGTCGGCGATGTGAAAACTCACCCTGGCGTCTGTAAGGGAAAACAGATCCTCAAGGCGATCCCGGTGTTGGCTTTGCAATGCCAACGCAACGGCGGTCGCTTTGACGTGACAATCCTCAATCAGAACTTTTCCCGCCCTCCGACTGCCATCGGCAGTGATTCGCCGAAGCAGCAGCGCTAGACCCTCGCCGTCGAGCCAGCCTTCACGGTGCAGGATCTCGCCTAGCCGCTCGACGGGGGCAGAGCTTTCCACGCGGCTAACCACGCCGGAGACAAGATGTACGCGGTGACTGTCGCCAGCCGTACTCAGCTCGAGAATTCCGGTAACCTCAGAGCGGCACAGCGCGCCCAGGACGTCTCCCAGAGTCGTGGCGTGCAAAGTTCCCGGCAAATCCATGCCTTGGCCTATCAGCCGTAGAGAAACAAGGGCAAGAATCCGTCGTCTCGACTCGCCGCATCCCCAGCCCCTAGCCCGAGACCCATGAGGAAAACGCCGCCGGCCGGCTATTTTTCGCCGCGAAATTCTGCCGGGCCCACCAGAACCTCGGCGGATACTCGCGATGAGACCGGCTCGCACTGATCGGCCCCGTCCGCCCCCACGCGTCGGCAAACGACGGCTCGGCCTCGCACGACCAGCTTGCCCCGGCCCAGGTCCGTCGCCAGAAGCGAAAATTCGATTCGAGCTTGGGATTTTTCACGCACACCTGGCGGCCCGGCGACTCGCTCCCGCAGGGCTGCGGCGAAGTGGGGGGCAAACACGACAACGAGATCCGTCCACTGAAGCCAGCCGTCCGGCGACGACATCTCGAGCTCGCAGGAGACGCGGCCTTTGGAGGCCCGGTGGTGACAACTCACGGCCGCAATCAGGCTGGGAGATGCTGTGTTGGCACGGCTGGCGGTGGAATACAGACCCATCGCGACCGCCACGCTGCCACCCAAAAGAATCCACCCAAGCGACTCACACCGAATCGCCATGCGGGACGTCAAAGAATTGTGGCATAGCCGGGGCAAGGCTGTTTCAGTCCGCGCTAGGAGGCGCGTAAAAGTCCACCAAACGGATCGGCTCCTCCATCATTTTCGCTCGTACGTGACGACGATCTCCCGCGACGTCTCCGGCGATCTGAAACGGAGTTGGTTTCGACATTTCGAACTCCACGTCGTCCATCAGAAAATCGAACATGACGTTGGGGTCGTCGTATTGCCCCGACCACACGGAGCGGATGTTTCGCGCAAAACCAACAGGGCTCATGGTTGACACCCGAACGTGCATGCGATCACTCCGCTCCTCCGCGAAAGGAAAGGCGCGAAATCCAAAGCCAAAAAACGGGATGGTAGCGACGCCAGCGACTCTCGCTGGACCGTCGTAGACCACCTCCCCCTTGGCGTAGGGGCGACCCATGACGGAGCCATCTCCGGCGATGCGATAGGCCTCCGAACCACGATTGATCACTTTGCAGCGGACCGCACTAGTGACGAGCATCTTCGGCATCGTCCGGCTCACCACGGACAGTGCGTAGGCAAAGCCCCCCGCCTGATAACGACGCAGCGGGGTCCGCGCGAGCATCTGTCGGGTAGCGTTGTAATCCTTCAGAACCCCGGCGTCGGTGCCAAAACCGCAAAACGGGGAGAGTAAATCGTCCACCTCGATCAGTCGGATAAGCCGGCTGCCGGCGTCCTCCCGAAGGCGGCCGATATCCACCGCCAGAGCTTCCGCCTTCTCACCGCCGGTAGCACCCACCACGTGGGCCAAGGCGTTTCCTGTGCCCAGCTTGAGGAATCCAAAACGTGGCAATGGGGCGTCGAGGCGCCGAGCGGCACGCACTACAGCGCTGACCATCACCATAAAGGTGCCGTCGCCGCCTCCGGTCAACACGGTCCCGTAGCCCCGAGAAACCAGGGTTTCGGCGATTTCATCGGTCTCTTCGATGCGTTTCGAAACGAACAGGTCGCCTCCCAGCATGATCTGATCGAGGGACGAGATGATCTCCTCGGTCACGCTCTTGGCATTTCCGTTCACCACCACTGCGATGCGACTGCCCACAGGTCTGCGCGATTCCGCGAGTTTCGACTCAGAAACGGTCATCGCCCCGGTTTATCACGGTAGGACTAGTCGACCAACGAATCGGACACGCTGGCCACCGATCTGCGCTATAGGAGCGGCGCAATGCACTTCGTCGATGAATGCACTCTTCGCGTCGAGGCCGGAAACGGCGGCGACGGCGCCATCGCGTTCCGACGGGAAAAGTACGTTCCCCTCGGCGGCCCGGCCGGCGGAGATGGCGGCCGAGGAGGCAGCATCGTGCTGGTGGCGGACAGCGGCCTCGGCACTCTGTCCGACCTCAAGCACAAACGCATAATCCGAGCGAAACGGGGGGAGAACGGAGGCGGCAAGGATTGCTACGGCGCCGGCGGCCCCGACGTTCTTTTACTTGTGCCCCTCGGAACTCAAGTCTTCGATCCAAACAGTAATGCCATGATCATCGAGATCACCGAGGCCGGGCAACGCTTCGTTGTGGCCGAAGGCGGTGAAGGCGGCAGGGGCAATAAGCACTTCGCTACGCCCGAAGATCGCGGCCCGCGCAAAGCCGAAAAAGGCGGCCCTGGGGATTGCCTAGATTTACGGCTCGAGCTCAAGGTGATGGCCGATGTTGGGCTGCTGGGCTTCCCCAACGTCGGCAAAAGCACGTTCATTCGCGCCGTGAGCCAGGCCAAACCCAAGGTTGCCAACTATCCCTTCACCACGCTCAAGCCTCATCTCGGCGTCGTCAATGTGGGGGAGACGCACAACGGACTGGGTCACGAGTTTGTGATCGCCGACATCCCAGGACTGATCGCCGGTGCCAGCGACGGCGCGGGTCTGGGCATTCAGTTCTTGAAACACGTCGAGCGCACCCGGGTTCTGCTGCACCTCATCACGGTGGACGACGACCCCGCGCGGCACCCGATGGAAGACTATCGGGCGCTGCGAGAGGAACTAAGAAAATTCCAGACTAGCCTAAGCGATCGACCCGAAATCGTCGCACTGAGCAAAGCCGATCTGCCCGACAATCGCGAACTGTACGAAGAATTTCGCGCCGAATTCGCCGAGCTTGGCATTGAGCTACTGCTCTTCAGTTCTGCCACGCACCAAGGCTTAACCGAAATAGTGAATGCTCTGTCGAAACAGGTGCTCGCGGCGAAGGCCCGCAGCAGCGAATAGCTCGACGCGAACCCTGCGGCTTCGAAAACCCTCTCAGTTGCGCTAGCACGTCTCGAGAACTCTAGGGCATCTCGAAGTCGTCGAGCTCGTCGTCGAAGGGGTACTCGTCCCGAGCCAAGTTGTCGAAGCGTGTGAATTCCGCGGTGTAGCGGGTGCGTATTTTGCCCGTGGGGCCATTCCGTTGTTTGGCGATAATGATCTCAGCGATACCGCGGTCTGGGCTTTCCTCGAAATAGTACTCATCGCGGTACACAAACATGATCGTATCCGCGTCCTGCTCGATGGCCCCGGACTCTCGGAGATCGCTGAGTTGGGGGCGTTTGTCTTTAGCGTTTCTTGTCTCCACCGAACGGTTCAGCTGACTCAAGGCGATGACAGCGACGCCCATCTCCTTGGCTAGTTGCTTGAGCCCTCGAGACATTTCACTGATCTCTTGCTCTCGGCTTTGCGCGCCTTTGCGACCTTGCATTAGCTGGAGGTAATCGATCACCACCAGCGCCAAGCCACCGCTCTCGGGACCATCTCCAGTCTTGCGGTCGGCCTCGGCCTTGAGGCGTCGAACTTTGGCGCGGAGATCCAATAAGGAAATCGCGGGAGTGTCGTCGATCCACAGCGGAAGCCTACCCAGGCGTCCTGCTGCATCAGTTAACTTGTGCCACTCGTCCTGCCCGATTTGTCCGGAGCGGATCTTAGAGACGTCCACCCGGGCCTCGCAGGCGAGCATACGAGAAGCCAACTGCTCCTTCGGCATTTCCAGCGAGAAAAAAGCCACCCCCGCCCCGGCCTCTTCGGTGGGCCCATCCTCGCCGTTCCGGGTGACAGGCATCGCGACATTCGCTGCCAAGTTGAGGACAAACGCCGTTTTACCCATGCCGGGGCGTCCCGCGATGATGTACAGATCGCCCTCATGCAAACCGGCACATTTCGCGTCGAGGTCATCGAAACCAGTGGGGACCCCAGTAATTCCCTCGCCTCGCTTGGCGGCCTCAGTGAGCTTCTTGAAAGCCATCTTGATGGCTTCCTTGACGGGCACTGTGCTGCTGCCCTCGGGCACTCGGGCGATATCGAAGACCGCTTGCTCAGCTTCGTCGATGAAACCCTGTACGTCGTCCGCTAGAGCATAGCCCTCAGCGGCGAAGGTCTGGCACATGCCGATAAGCTGCCGCAGTCGCCACTTTTCCCGCACCGTGCGCGCGTGGTCCCCAACGTGTGCGACCGCAGGCGTCGCGTCCGTCAACAATGCCAAATAGGGCGTACCGCCAACCTGCCCCAGTCGTTCCCGATCTCGGAGCCAGCCGGCTACGGTAACAACATCGACGGGTCGGCCAGACTCTTGAAGGTCCACGACAGCTTCGTACACACGCCGGTTGGCGTCGGCGTAGAAGTGCTCCGCTCGAAGCACCTCGGAGGCGTCGGCGAAGGCATCCTCGCTCAGTAGGACGGCGCTCAACACCGCTCCCTCCGCCTCCAAATCGCTCGGCGGGATCCGGCCTTCCGACGGAGTCAGCTCCATCGGCTTCCGACTTCCGTCTTTTCGATCTTTCCAATCCCCGCTCATCGCGCCGCTCCCCAATCGCCCAACAACTTAGCCAACTGTTCTCCCGAGGGCGTCCACAGGGTTATCCACAGGACGCCAAATGCACGAAACCCCACGGAGGACCCGCGAGGTTTCGTTCACACTATGCTCGAAACGCCTCCTCAGTGTCAACCGAGTCAGCCAAAACCGAGCCAGTCGGCCCCGAGCCAGATCAAGAAGTTTGCTTGATTACCTCGATAGCCAACGTGGCGGTCACCTCAGTGCACACTTTGAGCTGAACTTCAGAGAGACCCAACGAACGGATCGGCTCCGGAAGAGTCAACTTGCGGCGGTCAATCTTAATCCCCACTAGCTCGTACGCCTCTTCGATGTCCTTGCCCGTGACCGAGCCGTACATCTTGTTCTCCGCTCCGACACTACGGGAGATCTTGACGGAAGTGCTTTCCAACTTCTTCTTGAGAGCCTCCGCATCCAGCTTCGCTTGGTTGGCTCGGTCTTCCGATGCCTTACGAAGCTGATTGATTCGCGTGAGGTTGCCCGCCGTCGCCGGAAGCGCCAGCTGACGAGGAAGCAAGTAGTTCCGAGCGTAGCCCGGCTTGACCTTCACGACATCGCCGCCAATGCCCAAGTTTTCAACGTCCTGCTGGAGGACTACAGTGATTGAAGTCGCCATGAGTCCTCCTAGTCGTTCATCGTGAACGGCAACAAGGCAATGTTGCGCGCCCGCTTAATAGCGGTGGTGATGGCTCGCTGGTGCTTGGCACATGCGCCAGAAACCCGACGGGGCACAATCTTGCCGCGCTCCGTGATGTAGTAGCGGAGCATCTGCGGATCCTTGTACTCGATGGTCGGGGCGTCGTCGCGACAGAACGCGCAACCGCGGCGACGAGTGCGACGAAATCCTGTTCCCTCGTCTTCTTCTTCCCTGGCGGCAGGCTTCATGATTTGTCCTCGGTCTTCTCAGCGGCGTCTGCCGCGGGTTTTGCTTCCTCAGTCTTGGCGGGAGCTTTGTCCGCTGCTTTGGCTTCGCCGTCTTTGGCGCCATCAGCTGCTCCGGCTTCGCCGTCTTTGGCGCTGTCAGCTGCTTCGGCTTCGCCGTCTTTGGCGCTGTCAGCCGCTTCGGCTTCGCCGTCTTTGGCGCTGTCAGCCGCTTCGGCTTCGCCGTCTTTGGCGCCGTCAGCCGCTTTGGCCTCGCCGTCTTCATTGCGAGGTTTACGGGGCTCCAGACCCAGTGCGCGAGCCTTGGCGGCGATGGTCTCTTCTTCCTCGACCGGATCGAAATGCTCAAACGCGACATCCTCGTCGGTCGCAGCCTCGGCCTCTTTCGGTGTATCCAGCTTGATGGTCTGGAATTTCAGTACGCCTTCGAGGATGCGAAGGTTGCGCTCCAACTCGGTCACGATCATGCCGCGGCCTTGGTACTGGACGTATACGTAGACGCCTCGAGTGAACTTGCGAACTGGGTATGCCAGCTTGCGGTGGCCCCAGTTCTCGACTCGGGTCAGTTTGCCGCCCTCTTTGGCGACGATCTCTTCCACACGGCCGGATACCTTCTTGGAGGCGGCGGTGGGAGAGTTGGGTGCCAATACGTAGATAGTCTCGTAATGGCGAAACGGCTGAGCTGATTCAGTGCTCATATTAGACTCCTTTCGGTCTAAAGCCCCCGGGATGGGAGCAAGGAGGGTTTCAATCGGATGTTTCTATTCGTCGGTTGATCGCGTTCATTGCATCATCGATGCCACGGTCTATGACAAGTTCCACAGCGTCGGCAGCACGATTGACAATATCGTCAAGCGCGCTTTCCTCGGCTGGGGCGAAGGCTTGTAACACATAATCTGCACGGCTACCGCGGAAGTCCGAATTCGGGCGCCCCACCCCAAGTCTCAGGCGTAGGTAGTCCTTTCCGCCCAGACAGGAACTTATACTGCGTAGTCCATTGTGTCCGGCCTCGCCGCCCCCTGCCTTGAGACGCATCTGCCCGAAGGGGACATCCAGCTCGTCGTGCACGACGAGCACGGCACCGATGTCGACCTTATAAAAGGTACGAACAGGCCCCACACTCTGGCCCGAGCGGTTCATAAACGTCTGGGGCTTGATCAGCCCGATCTGTTCGCCGCCGTGACGACCGAGGGCGAACTGCCCCATAAACTTCTCGCGGAAGCTGAGCTCTAGGCGACGTGCCAGGGCGTCGACCACCCGGAAGCCAATATTGTGCCGAGTCGCGTCGTAGGAGGGCCCGGGATTTCCAAGCCCCGCTACTAGAATCACTTGTCGGCGGGAGCGTCAGCGGCCGCGCCGTCGCCGTCGCCGTCGCCGTCGCCAGTCTTGGCGGCTGCAGCCTCTTCCTCGTCAGCCTCCTTGGAGGCGCGTGCGGCGTAGACGCCACAGACAGTGCGCCCGGCAGGCAGGGTCGAGATGACACCGTCCGGCAGGCTCAGCTTGCCAACGCTGAGAGTCTCTTCAATGGCGAGCCCAGTCACGTCGACCACGATCTTCAGCGGGATGATGCCGGGCAGACAACTGATGGGCAGCTCACGCATGGCCTGGCGAAGCTCACCGCCGGCGACGACACCTTCGGGCTTGCCCTCGAGGATAAGCTGCACTTTGACCTCGACGGCTTTGTTGGCCGAGATACGGATGAAGTCAGCGTGGAGAAGCTGACGGGAGACCGGGTGGTACTGGTACTCGCCGATGAGGGCCGAGCCTGCCGCTTTACCGTCAATGACGAGGTCGACCACGGTGTTTCGCCCGCGCTCCGAATTCAACATTTCGATGACCGGCTCCGGAGCCACTGCCAAGGAAACAGGATCCTTGCCGCCGCCGTAGGTGATTGCCGGAACGCTGCCTGCTGCGCGCAAGCGACGGTTCGGGCCTTTGCCGGTCTCGGTTCGGGTGACAGCTTCGAGTTTCATGGCTTCCATTGTGGTCTCTCTCTCAGATTTCCGGGACTGCCCTCAGGCAATACCAAAAGTATTAGGCAAACAACGAGCTCACAGAGTCGTTGCTATCGATTCGACGAATCGCTTCGCCGAGGAATTTGCCAATCGATAGGTAGGTGATTTTGCTGCTCTTCGCCGCCTCGGGGTTCGGAGTGATGGAGTTCGTAACTACGACCTCCTTCAACGGCGATTCTTCGATACGCTGTACGGCGGGGCCACTGAGCACCCCATGGGTCGCGCAAGCGACGACGCTCTCGGCACCGTTAGCCATCACTGCGCGAGCGGCATTGCAGAGCGTGCCCGCGGTATCGATCATGTCGTCGATGATGATGCAGCGCTTGCCCTTGACGTCACCGATCAAGTGCATGACTTCGCTGACGTTCGCCTCTTCTCGACGTTTGTCGATGATGGCGAGGCTAGCGCCGAGGCGCTTGGAATAGGCCCGCGTGCGCTCCACACCGCCAGCGTCTGGCGCGATAAACACAGCCGACGAATCGAAATTTTGCTTAATGTAATCGTCCAGGAACACCGGCATCGCGTAGAGGTGGTCGAGGGGGATGTTGAAGTAACCTTGGATCTGACCCGCGTGCAGATCGAGACAAATAACTCGGTGCACGCCTGCCTCGGTGAGCAGGTCCGCGACCAGTTTAGAGGTGATGGGGGTTCGCGGCGCGACCTTGCGATCTTGACGGGCGTAGCCGTAGTAAGGAATGACCGCCGTGATGGCACCGGCCGACGCGCGTCGAAGCGTGTCCACCATGATCAACAACTCCATCAGGTGATCGTTGACCGGAGATGAGGTCGACTGAATGACGTAGGCGGGAAGTCCGCGAACGTTCTCTTTGATCTGAAAGAAAGTTTCCCCGTCGCTGAAGCGCGAGACCTTCGCCTGCGCCAGACGGGTACCCAACACGCTCGCGATTTCTTCAGCGAGTTCCGGATTCGAACTTCCAGAGAACAGACAGATACTCTTGATCGACACGATTCTTCTTTAGTCAGCTCGGTGAGGGAAAGCTCGGTAAGAAAGCTAAGTACCCGAAAGCGAAAGAGAATTCCGACTGGCGGGAGCCTCGGGAGGGCGGACAACTACCAGTCAGACCGGATAGTGTCAAACCCACTGGCAGAGCGTATTCCCTAAACCTGAGTGATTCCCGAACCTTGGTCCGATTCTCGTGGGCTCATTTCCGTGGGCCGGGGGCGGCCGGGACAACGGAAGTCGGTATGGCTCCCCCGCGGGGGGCCACCTAGCGCATGTGAAGCATGAGCCGATCGGGCTCCTGAAGGAAGCCGACCACGTCCTGAGCGAAGGCTGCGCCCACGTGACCGTCGATGATTCGATGGTCGAAGGAGAGGCTAAGGCACATGACGTGCCCGATAACGATCTCATCGTCTCGTACGATAGGTGTCTTTTTCATCTCGTGAATTCCGAGAATGGCTACCTCCGGATAGTTCACCACCGGCGTGGCGAAGAGGCCACCCAACTTGCCTAGGGAAGTGATCGTGAAAGAGGAACCGCCGATGTCTTCGCGTTTCGTCTTGCCCGCTTTGGCTTCGGTCGCCAGACGCTCCAACTCGGAAGCTATTTCAATAATCGACAGTGCGTCAGCCCCGCGCAGCACCGGAACCGTGAGCCCCGCGTCCGTGGATGCGGCGATACCGAGATCAAAGGAGCCCTTCATGATCATCTCTTGAGCGTGATCGTCGACCAAGCAGTTGAGGGCGGGATTCTGCCGAAGAGCGGCGACGACTGCCTTCACAATGTACGGGAGGTATGTGAGCTTGACGCCCTCGGCTTGCGCGATGGGTTTGGCGGCAGTCCGAGCGGCGATCAGCTTGGTGCACTCGCACTCTTCTACGTAGGTGAAGTGAGCGGCTGTGCGCGTGGAGCGCGCCATGTTCTCGAATATTCGCTTTCGGAGCCCACGGATGGGCAATCTCTTGTCTGCTGGGCCTGAAGGCACAGGCGCGGCGGGCTTCTGGTGGGGTGCGGGGATCGCACGCGGTGCCGGCGACGGGCGCAGCGTGACGACATCGATGGGCGACGGCCCATCGGGAACCCTGGTGCCACCGCCGGCTGAATACAGTTTGACATCGTCGGCGGTCACTCGGCCACCGGGACCGGACGGCAGGACCATTCGAAGATCAACATCTAGCTCACGTGCCAGCTTTCGAGTGGCAGGTGCTGCCAATGGCTTCTCGCTTTGGATGGTGCGGCTCACCGCGACGGTAGTGACCACTCCCGGCAATACGTCCTTGATATCACCGACAGCGCTCGCGGCAGCGCCCCCAAGAGCCTCGGATGGCGCCTTCGCTATTATCGTGTCGCTGGGAATCGTGTTGGGCGAGGCTTCCGCTGCGCCTTCGGTTTCGAAGACGGCCATTACGCCCCCCACCGGAATGGTGTCGCCTTCCTCTCCCATGAGCGCGGTCACGGTCCCTGCCTCCGGCGCCGGAATGGTCACCGTCGCCTTATCCGTCATGACCTCCACCAGATCGTCATCCGCCGCGATCTGGTCGCCCACCTTAACGAGCCAGCTGACGATCTCGCCCTCGCTGACGCCCTCGCCAATATCCGGAAGTTTGAATTCAAAAACGGCCATGCTTGTGGATTACCCTATTTTATCTGATGCGGATGCTCGGCGAGCCTATTATTTGCCGCGAGCACGGCTGTCTCATGCCAGTTCCGGACACGCGGCTGATCGACTGACTAAGCGACCGCCCGACCGACCAAGTGGTTTCGGACTGCTTAGCGGATGATTTCTCTCGGGTCTCGGGCGGTCAGCCCGGAGGCGACCCCACCCTACTACGGAGAGGCCCGAACTGTATCAAGGACAGCCGGTAAAATCCGGTGCGACAAGGGGAGGTATTCCATCTCAAGCGCATAGGGAAAGGGCGTGTCAAAGCCAGTGACGCGCACCGGAGCCGCTTGCAGGTAATAGAACGCCTTTTCCGTAATCAACGTCACGATTTCGGCTGCCAGCCCGCAGGTTCGCGGCGCCTCGTGCACGACCACCAGCCGGCCCGTGTGTTTCACGGAAGCCACGATTGTTTCAAGATCGAGCGGCCACAGGGTCCGAAGATCGATCACTTCACAATCGACTCCGTGCTCTTCCGCCCGCGTAGCCGCATCGAGGGCCTCGTACAACATGGCCCCATAAGCGACGACGGTGACGGACTTGCCTGCCCGGACGATGCTCGCCTTCTCCAAAGGCACGATATAATCCCCGTCTGGTACATCGCCTTTGGCGGCTCGATAGACACGTTTCGGCTCCAGAAAGACCACCGGATCCGGATCTCGAATGGCCGCCTTCAGCATGCCTTTCGCATCGTAGGGATTCGAAGGGCACACCACTTTGAGCCCGGCCATATGAATGAACGGCGCCTCCGGATGTTGCGAGTGATAGTGCCCGCCCCGGATGCCTCCTCCTACTGGGGTGCGCACAACCATATTGGTCACAAAATCCCCACCCGATCGATAACGGAACTTCGCGAGCTCGTTTACGATCTGATCGTACGCCGGGAAGATAAAGTCGGAAAATTGGATCTCCGCGACCGGCACCAGCCCGTTGAGCGCCATGCCAATGGCACAGCCGATGATGCCCCCTTCGCTGAGAGGGGTGTCCATCACCCGGTTCTCTCCGAACTCCTCGTGAAGCCCCTTGGTGACTCGGAATACGCCACCGACGGTTCCGATGTCTTCCCCCAGCAGGACGATCCTCTGATCTCGTTTCATCTCGTCGCGGAGCGCATCGTTCAGCGCTTGGACCATGTTCATTTCCGTCACTGCTAGCCTCCCCCTTTGAATGGGCGGCGTCCGCGACGAACCTGCTCGCGTTGTTCCCGAAGATGCCAAGGCAACTTCTCGTAAACATCATCGAACATCGTATCGACTTCAGGTTGCGGGGTATTCTCGGCAGCCTCAACGGCAGCCAAGAAGCGTTTTTCCAACTCGGCATCGAGAGCCGCGTCATCGGCGGCTGTCCACATATCGTGATCCATCAGGTAGTGACGCACCCGCTCCACAGGATCTCGCTGCTGCCAGGGCTCCAGCTCGTGGGCATCCCGATACGCTCCAGGGTCGTCGCTAGTAGAGTGCCCCCCCATACGATAGGTGAGCGCTTCGACTAGGGTCGGACCGTGACCCGCTCTGGCTCGATCCGCGGCATCACGCACGGCTCGATACACGGCGAACAGGTCGTTCCCGTCGACACGCACAGCGTGCACACCATAGGCCTGACCTTTGTGAGCGATGGTGGGCGACGCGGTCTGGCTCTCGTAGGGCACGCTGATGGCCCAGCCGTTGTTGCGGCACAGGAACACCACCGGCGCCTTAAAGACCCCAGCGAAATTCAGCCCGCTATGAAAATCGTTCGAGCTGGTCGCACCATCTCCAAAGTACACAAGAGTGACCGCCGTCTCGCCCTTCAATTTTGATGCCCAAGCGAAACCTGTCGCCTGGTTGATTTGGGTGCCCACCGGGGAACTGATACTCACCCAATGAGCATCCCGACAGGTATAGTGGTCGGGCATCTGCCGACCCTTGGCTGTGTCGTTGGCGTTGCCATACAAGTTGTCGATGAAGCTCTGGTAAGGCATGCCGCGCAACAAGGCGGCGCCAAACTCTCGGTAGCAAGGGAAGATCCAGTCCTCGGTTTGTAGAGCCAGCGCTGAACCGATGATCGCGGCTTCTTCGCCGAGGCAGCCCACATGAAAACCGATTCGCCCCTGTCGCTGGAGACGGGTGAGACGCTCATCGAGGAAGCGGGTCTCCACCATCTGTCGGAACGCACGCAACAGATCTAGATCTTCGATGTCCGGATTCTTGTCAGGATCCAGCGTGCCATCTTCCCGAAGAACCTGAAGCAGACTGCCGCGGGCCGATATGGCAACTCGCTCGCCTTCCGTCTCTTCGCTCATTTCCGGCATCAACATTTAGCTTGAGTCGAAAATCACGGAACACAAGTCGAACCCGTGTCGTCGATTCGCGAAAACTGCGCACTTTCGCCTCCCCCGCCCCTTTCGGCACGAGGGCACGCGGGTAGCGTGGCTGACCTCAGGTTCCTGTGCTAGCGGATCCCCCGTTAAGCGTTGCGCGCACCGCTCGCGGCCCATGCCGTCGCGACTGCCCCAGCGCCGACCTGCGCTCAAACCACTACATTCGATTCCCAAGCAGCCCGTAACGACCCCGGGAATCAGGGGTGACACCGCGCTGTAGCCACCCAGCGTCACCGGGCCGGCCAGCTCAGTGCTCTAGCCACACAGCGCTGCTGTAGCCCCACAGCAGCGACCCAGCGCCGGTCAGCTCAGTGCTGACTCTACGTCGGTAAGTGCCTTCTCAAGGGACGCCGGCTCCAGGCCGAAACCCGCGGTGAGTTTTTCCAGAACACCGTGCTCTTGAGCACTCACGCCTTCAGACGCGTAGGCGATCAGAGTAGCGACTCGGATCACTTCCTCGGCGTGGTCAAGGCGGGTAATCGTACGAGCGACCATTTTCGCGCGCTCGTCCATTCCGTCCTCTTCCAACAACTCAGCAAGGTCGGCCAGGAGTGCTTCAATTTGAGGCGACTCAACGGCGCCGTGGCATGCGCCGAGCACCACATGCTGAAATACGCGTTTCTCGGTTTCGTCGAAGACGCCGTCAGCGTTCGCGACCAGAAAGGCGCTCTCCACTACAGCTTCGAACAGAGCCGCCACGGTGGGATCAAAGCCCGTGGGGTGGGTCTGGTCGGTGCGGGTAGGACGCGCGCCGTAGGAGGATGCGGCTACTGCGAGTATCGAACCCTTGGAGCCGGCATCGCCGTAGGCCGGCGGCTGACTCAAGTTCAACGCAACTTTGTCGAGGAGGCCTTTATCGATCATCGCCTAGATCTCCAGCTTATCGCAATCTCGGTCGCGCGTCAGTGGCAGGCTGCCGTCGGCCATATTGGTGGGCTGGCCGCATTGTACCACCCTCCGGGCATTTCGCCGCCCGAGGCTCAAAGGCGGGCAGATCGGCCTATTTTGGTGCACAGTAGCCAATATACGACATGTAGGCGTCAGGATCGCGTGAGCCGACTAAGCGGAATCAGCTGTTCCGTAGATTCCGGCGCACACGCGGAACCGTCCACGCTCGCGCCGGCAGCCGCGATTACCTCCGCTGCCGATACTCCAGGACCGAAGTCCGATGACTCTTCCGCCGCCGTCGCCTGGCGTGATGGAGTCCGGTGATCCGATTCCACGAAGGCCTCTGCGGCGTGATAGCTCGATCTCACCAATGGCCCTGAGGCGACGAAGCGAAACCCCAAAGAGTATCCGTGCGCCTCATAGGCGGCGAAGACGTCCGGGTGAACGTAGCGATCCACCGGCGCGTGTTTTGGCGTCGGGCGCAAGTATTGGCCCAGGGTGACGATGTCGACCCCCGTATCTTTGAGATCCCCCATCGTCTCAAAGACCTCATCATCCGTCTCGCCGATGCCGACCATGATCGAGCTCTTCGTAAAACGTTCCGGTGCCGCCGACTTGGCATAACGAAGCACGTCCAGGGACAAGTCGTAGTCACAACGCGCATCACGAATGAGGGGCGTCATGCGTCGTGGAACCTCTACGTTGTGAGCGAAGACGTCCGGTGCTGCCGCCAGGACAACGTCGATGTCAGGGTGACGACCATTGAAATCCCCCGCCAACGTCTCGATCAAGATGTCCGGTTGTCGCCGCCGCAGAGCTCGAACCGTGGCCGCCAAATGAGAGGCGCCGCCGTCCAGCATGTCGTCCCGATCCACCATGGTCATCACGACGTACTTCAACCCGAGGGATGCCAACGCCTTGCCGACGTGTTCCGGCTCCCGGGGATCTACCGCGCCCCGAGGGTTGCCCGTTGTCACAGCGCAAAAACGACACCCGCGCGTACAGGTGTGTCCCAGCACCATGATCGTAGCCGTGCCTTGGCTCCAACACTCGGCCACGTTGGGACATCGAGCCTCTTCGCACACGGTGTAGAGATCGAGTTTGCGGAGGGTCTCTTTGATACGCTTGTAGGCTTCGCCGCCCGGCGCTCGAACCTTGAGCCAGTCGGGCTTGCGCTCGCGTCGCGGTTTTTTTCCCGATGACGAGCGACTCGATGACGAGGCATCCCCAGCACCGGATGAGGCGCGGGACGACGGATTCGGATCGCTGGCTTCAGACATGTCGCTTCGCTTCCATAGCAGAATCGCGGGATTTTGCAGCTACTTGCGGCGCGATCTGGTTTAAGGACGCCGGTCCCAGAGGGGATGCCACCCCCCGTTCAGTGAAAAGGGCGGACACCAAGGATGCCGGGGTGACATCAAAGGCGGGGTTACGCACGCCGATACCGGACGCCACCATGCGCCGCTCCCCGCTCATGCTGATCTCTTCGGCAGCCCGCTCCTCAATGGGGATATGGTTACCATCGACGCAAGCCATGTCCACCGTAGACCAAGGCGCGGCGACGTAGAACGGAAGTTCGTGGGCTCGACAGAGCACCGCAACGTTGTAAGTACCGATCTTGTTCGCCACATCACCGTTGCTAGCGACTCGGTCCGATCCGACCACGGCGAGATCGATCTGCCCATTTCGCATGAGTGCACCGGACGCTGAATCCGCAATCACCTCAACGGGAATGCCGTCGCGATGTAGCTCCCATGCCGTGAGGCGGGCCCCCTGGAGATAGGGGCGTGTTTCATCCGCCAAGACGGTGATGGCTTTGCCGAGCTCGTGGGCGGCTCGGATCACGCCTAAGGCCGTGCCGTAGCCGCCGGTGGCGAGGGCACCCGCGTTGCAATGAGTCAATATTCGCGCACCATCCGGAACCCGCTCGGCCCCGTAGGCGCCCATTCGACGACAAGCCTCAACGTCATCTCGATGGATGCGGCGCGCCCGATCTGCGAGCAACTCGACGCGATCTTCAGCGCTCTCGCAAACGTCACTGAGCGCCAGCTGCAGCATGGCATCGACGGCCCACGCCAGATTGACAGCGGTGGGGCGGGAGGCCTTGAGACCAGCTGCCGCGGCCGTCATGTGTGAGGAAAAATCAGAGGGTTCTCGGGGGGCCTTCGCTGCGGCGACGACCATCCCGTAGGCCGCGGTGATGCCAATGGCCGGAGCGCCGCGAACCACCATGTCGGTGATGGCCGCCACTACCTCGGCACAGTCAGCCAAGCTGAGGTAGCGCTCCACCGTGGGCAGCTCGCGCTGCTCCAACAGGATGACGCGATCATTATCCAGCGATAGCTCGACCGCAGAATAGCTTGCACAGCTGAGCGGTTCTGGATGAGGAACACCCGCCACCCTTAGCCCTCAAGTAAGCGAGTCAGGATCTGGTTGACCATCTTCGGGTTCGCCTGACCGCGAGTGGCCTTCATGACCTGACCGACGAAGAAGCCGACCACCCCCTTCTTACCAGCTCGGTATTGGGCAACCTGCTTCTCGCTCTTGGCGACCACTTCCTCGCAGATCGCCAAAAGCTCGCCCTCGTCGGAGACGACTTCCATGCCGTGTTCTTTTACGAAGGTGGACGGGCTGGTGTCGGTTTTGACGATGCCCGCGTACACCTCTTTGGCCTGTTTGCCGCTGATCTTGTCGCTGTCCACCAAAACGATGAGCTCGGCCAATTGCGCAGGGCTCACGGGGAAGTGGATCTGCTGGCGTTCAGTGACGATGTCCCGCTGAAGCTCCGTCAGCATCCAGTTGGCCACCTTCTTCGGATCGATCTTGGTGGTGCCCTCGGTGGAGATCACCCCTTCGAAAAAAGCGACCTGATCGGGGTGACCAGTCAACGTCGATGCCGCCTGGTCTGACAATCCGAACTCCGACATGTAGCGGGCCTTTCGCGTTCGGGGCAATTCGCCGATCATGGCCCGTTGTTCTTCGATCATTTCGTCAGAAATGACCACCGGCGGCAAATCCGGTTCCGGAAAATAGCGATAGTCATGAGCGTCTGCCTTGGCGCGCAAGCTGCGGGTCTTCGAGGTATCGGGATCGAAGGATCGGGTCTCTTGGACCACCTCGCCTCCGGCATCCAGAATCGCAGTTTGTCGTGCAATCTCTACGTCGATGGCTCGCTGGACAAAACGGAAGGAGTTTAGATTCTTCAGCTCCGCTCGGGTTCCGAACTTTTCTTGACCTACCGGACGTATGGAGACGTTGGCATCACAACGAAAGCTGCCTTCCTCCAAGTTGCCGTCGTTGACGCCGATAGAAACAAGAATGTCGCGCAGAACCCGCAGATAAGCCGCGGCTTCCGCACTGGATCGAATGTCGGGCTCGCTAACGATCTCGATCAACGGTGTGCACGCGCGGTTCAAATCGACGACTGAATCGCCACCTACCCCATGGGTGCTCTTGCCAGCGTCCTCTTCCATATGAATGCGGGTGATACCGATGCGAGTCTTGACGCCCTCTACCTCAACATCAAGATGACCATCACTGGAGTAGGGCTCCTCGTACTGACTGATCTGATAACCCTTGGGTAGATCGGGATAGAAGTACTGCTTGCGCGCGAAGATGCTTGTCTGGTTGATCGTCAGATCGAGGGCGATGCCCGCACGAACTGCGAGACGAAGCGCTTCATCATTGGCGACGGGCAACGCGCCGGGAAGGCCCAAACACACGGGGCACACATTGGAGTTCGGCTTGGAACCAAACGCAGTGCTGCAGCCGCAAAACAACTTCGTCTTGGTGAGAAGCTGGGCGTGCACCTCGAGGCCAATGACGGGCTCGTATTGAGTCATGAGAACTGCCTAAACGCGTTCAGTGACGACCGACCTTGTCCCGAGCGATGCCGGGATGCGCGTCTTCGCCGGGCTCAGCCCGAAGGTTGTCGGTCACTTGCGATCCGTCACGGCCCTTGAAGCTCATGAGCAAGTCCTTCTCGTAGATGAACTGCTCACGGGAATCGTAAGGGGTGGGATGCAATCCGGTATCCATACGAATCGCATCGCAGGGACAGGCTTCGACGCAGAATCCGCAGAAAACACAGCGCAACTCGTCGATGACGAAGCGCGTGGGGAAACGCTCGTACCCGCGTCGTTCGTCACCTTCGGGGTACTCCCCCGCTTCGATATGGATGCACTGCGCTGGACAAGCCGTGGAACAGCAGAGACACGCCACACAACGGGAAGAACCGTCTTCGCGGTGCATCAAGCGGTGCTGCCCACGGAATCGGTCCGGGTAGGGCCGGCGCTGCTCGGGATAGCTGATGGTGTTGATGCCATCGCTGATCGCTTCCAAAGTCGGGTCGTTGCGCTGACCCAACACCATCTCTTTGGTGTTCTTGAAGAAGTGACCGACGGTGATGGCCAGACCCTTCGCAATTTCAGGTACGTAGGTCTGGACGGACGCCTTGCGTTCGCCGCGAGCGATGACTTTGCCGACGACTTTGTTCGGTCCGAGCGGTTCGGTTTGCATAATTCTAGGCTCCCATCTTGGCGGTGAGGGTTCCGCCTGCGGCCTCGGCGTACTTGGCAGAGGTGCTGGCCACGACCCGGCGATGCTCAGCGGGCTGGAGAAGGAATCGCACAACCAGCACGAAGATGACCGCCGCTCCGCCAACGAGGAAGAGCTCGGTGAAGTCGCAGAGTAGTGTCAACGCGCTGTTGACCGAGGTACCCGCGCTATCGAGAGCGAGGACCACCACGCCGGTGGCGAGAATGTTGGCGAGGGACAGCGGCAAGAGCATGCGCCAACCGAGCTTCATGAGCTGGTCGTAACGGAAACGCGGCAGCGTCCAACGGATGGTCAGCTGCAGCATGCAAAGACCGATGCTCTTGACGATAAAGGCGAGGAAGCCGATGAGAACCACCAGCCCGTGGCTCATGCCGTAGTGGAAGATCATGCTGTCGCCGAAAGACATCGTGATGCCGTCCCGGTACAGGAAGGGGATGTGCCAGCCGCCGAAGAAGATGGCGACCATCAGAGCGCTCGAGGTAACGACCGCGATGTACTCCCCGAGGAAAAACATCGAGAACTTCATCCCGGAGTACTCGAGGAAATAACCCGCCACGAGCTCGCTCTCGCCTTCGGGAATGTCGAAGGGGATACGCTTGGATTCGGCGACGGCAGCGGCGAAAAAGAGGACGAACGCCAAGGGCTGAACGAAGACGCCCCAGGTGTTCTCGACCTGCCAGCGAACCATGTCGTCGACCTGAACAGTGCCGTAAATCATGATGGCGCCGACGAGAGTCAGACCTAGGGTCACCTCGTAGGAGACCATCTGACCGGCAGCGCGCAGGCCGCCCATCAGACTGTACTTGTTGTTACTCGCCCAACCGGCGAGCGCGGCTCCCACGATGCCGGTGCCAGCCAGCGCGAAGAAGTAGAGAACGCCGATGTTGAGATCGACCACCTGGAGTTGGATGGCTGCATCGGTGCAAACACCGTCGCGAGGCACGATGGGCAACAGCTTAAAGATGTCGACCGCGCCATTTTCCCGGGCTTCGAAACACAGCGTGTCACCGAAGGGGACGATGGCCAGAACCACCAGGGTCGGGAAGAAGGCAATGAACGGGGCCAGGCCGTGAAGTAGCTTGTCCGCGTCCTCGGGGACGAAGTCTTCTTTGAAGATGCTCTTGAGACCGTCCGCCGCGGGGTGCAGCAGGCCCAGCAGACGCAGACCGATTTGGTCCTCGACCATCTGCGCAGCTGCGTAGCCGGCACCACCGATGATGCTCACGAACAGAACTCCCGTACCGCCGAAGAACAGAAACTCGCGAACGTGACCTGGGCCGGTTCCGGCACCGACGAGCACTAGGAGAGCAAAGACATGCGCGGCAAAACCACCGTAGACCATGTCTCGGGGGTTTCGGACGGCGGCCAGGAACTGGTCGAAGGGATTACGCACGCCGCGATTGTGTACGGCGTCCGTGATGATCATCAGGGTGAACCAAGCCATGAAGATGGCGAGTTGGCTCATGAAAAACGCTTGGGCTGCGCTGATATTGTCGACGCCGAACTTGGCGTAGGCGACCACGGCTCCGCCGGTCAGCAGAGCCGGAACGAAGGCGCCGCCTCTAGCCACCATCTTGGGCATGTACACAACCGCGCGGTCCGGACCGATGCGATCTTGAAGCATGGATCCGTAACGACGGTCTGTCCAAGTGAGCAACACCGCCAGGTTCATGGAGAAGCCGGCGCCGGCGAATATAGATTTGCCCAACATGAGTAGGTAGGGCAAGAGGGTCCAGGCCCAGGTCTCGAGCCACTCGCGCAATTCAATCTCGTTCATGCTGAGGCTCCCGGCTGGACGCCGACATCGACGCCAGCTGCTGCCGCGTCCGAGTTCACCGCTCCGCGGAAGTCATCGAGACTCTTCCAAGGAGTGGATTTGCCGAGGCGCATTCCGATGGCGCCAGCTAGCTTCCAAGCCGGGCGTGAGGCGCCCTGAGGTTTGATCGCCGACTCGCTGGCTTGGGATGCGCCCTTTTCGTTAACGAAGGTACCGTCGCATTCGGCCCAGCTACTTGCTGGGAGGGCCACTGTGGCGGCTTTAGCCAGACCAACATCGTGGGTCGAAAGCACAACCAGTGCCTTGAGATCCGATAGCGGCGAGAGGTCCTCTTCTACGTCGGCGGAGAGCGCCAATACGTGACTGATTTTACCGGAACCAATCGCCGTCAGCAGCTCGCTGAAAGACTTCGGTGGGGTCGAACCACACACTGCCGTGGCACCCGCCGTATTCGGGTTCTTGTCGGCGTTTATCAAGATGTCGTCAGCAGGTCCCGAGGGGCGCGCCGCGAGAAACAACGCTTTCGAGCCGAGGTGCTCTTGGGCCAAAGTGAGCAATGCGAAGTTGTCCTCGTTGGAATGCTGGGCGCTCA
>SPKZ01008124.1_pt1 | contig 36448 bp, 25 predicted proteins | sample 2456571 | NCBI WGS metagenome assembly SPKZ01 (sample SAMN11192286, study PRJNA482655) | marine metagenome | biome: ENVO:00000447; feature: ENVO:00000244|ENVO:00000211|ENVO:00000569|ENVO:00002023; material: ENVO:00002151; isolation source: ocean water from marine abyssalpelagic zone ...
GGTAATTACACCAGTGTAGCCATAGTCATTTGAATGAACGTACCCATTCCCTTTATCTGTCCATTCGTTGTTTATGTCTTGCGCCACCACCATGCTTGCTAGCGGATTGAAATGTCTACTATTTTCATTCCATGAAAGAGTAATATTAGTGGATCCTAAACCAAATGGTCTCGATAACTCCCAATATTCAAGGTAATTTATCATCAGCAAATTATCTGCTTGTACATCTGGTGTTGGCCCTTTAAAGTACTCTGCCACAAAGTGCGAATTTTCTGTAGGTGCAGAAATCCCAATCATTCTATATTCTCCAGCTTTTCCTACAGGAAATTCAAAATCAGTGGTTCCTGTTTTCATGACTTTACCTTCCACATAACTGTTATTAGAGGCATTTAAGGCAACAGCATTGTCTTCGAATATTACGATTTGGTTGTTGCTATTAGAAATAATTCCTGATTGGAAGTCAAGGCTATTTTCTATAATAAAATCTGGGCCTAATAAAAGGGCACCTTCTTCATTGTTGATTATGAAATCATGAAGAATTATTTCATCGATTGAAGTAATTGTTTGCTGAAGATTTCCAACAAAATTTAGTGTTCCGTTTTCATGAAGGTAACTAGCATAACCTACTAATAGATTACCATCCATGAACAAATCATTTGGAGCTTTGAACGAGCCGCCATTAATGGTTAAGTCGCCCGTTGCACATTCGAATTCTAGTTTTGAAAGCTTCACTTCATTAGTATTACTTAAATCAACCGTAGCTGAGTAACTGTCTTCTATTATTATTTGTCCTACAGATGTATTGGTGCTTAAAACCGCATCTGTATTTGAATACGGATATTGCTCAGTTGCATCTTTAAAAATGGCTGCATCTTTTGGACTTGGTACGGTTCCAGTAGACCAGTTGGATGCTGTCTCCCATTTTCCATCTTGAGTAGCGTTAATCCAAGTTATATGAGCGCAGCCGCAATCCTCTGCTTCAATACTAAACGTCTCTTCCATTGAACAACCCAAAGCATCTGTAACCGTTACTGTATATTCTCCTGCAGGTAAATCATCCACTATATTAAGGCCATCTGCATGCGTACCAGATTGTCCAGTAGACCATGCATAAGAATATCCTGTTGGCCAAGTATTTCCGCCTACAACCTTATCTATAAAAGCAGCTCCCAGGGTACCATTACATTGCACATTCCTTATAGTAAATTCTACATCTGTTAAAGAGCTGCCTTCTTGTAAAACAGAAGCACTTTTCGAAGTAGAACACCCTATTAAATCCGTTACCGTAACCGTATATGTTCCGGATTCTAATCCTGTTGCAACTGCACTGGTTTGATCTGCGACATCACTCCAAGCGTAGCTAAAAGGTGTAGTACCACCATTTACCTCGGTAGCTATTTGCCCATTGCCTTCTTCCGAACAAACCCCGTTCGTAACTTCTGTTATTATACTCAGAGCCAAGTTACCTGTAGGATTTACACCATTTTTCACCTCAACCGTAATTTGATATGTTGGGCTGCAGCCATTTTGATTTGTTACGGTTACAGGATATGTACCTGCCGATAAACCAATAGCGGTACAACTGGTTTGAACACCAGCTTCTGGTCCCCACGCACACGTAAGCGTTTGTTCTTCTTCAGATTGTACTACTACAACTTCAGCAATTCCGTCATTTCCTTCATAACAAGTAGTGCTTGTTCCAATACCTTGAACCAGATAATGACTACCATTTTTCACACTAGCGGAAATTTGATATTTAGGACTGCAACCATTTTGATTTACTACGGTTACAGGATAAGAACCTGCCGATAAACCTGTAGCAGTGCAACTTGTCTGAACACCAGCTTCTTCTCCCCAAACACAGGTAAGCGTTTGTGATTCGCCCGATTGCACTACTACAACTTCGGCACTTCCGTCATTTCCTCCATGACAAGTAGTGCTTGTTCCAACGCCATTAACGAGATAATCACCACCTTTTTGCGTTACAGTTGAAGTTTGGGTCGATGAACAACCTACCTTATCAGTTACCGTTACCGTATAAGTTCCGGCTGATAATTCAACAGCAGTTGAATTTGTTTGTTTTAACTCATCGCTCCATTCATACACAAAAGGAGATGTACCACCAGAAACAGTTGCTACAATTTTTCCATTACTCGCTTCTTCACAAGAAGCATCTTCTATGATTGTAGATACATTTACAGCAGGGTTATTAGCTGAACATGTTGGAAAGGTAACGGAACAACTTACACCGTCGACCGACCATGCTTCATCACCATCTTGCTTAATTGCAATGGCCACATCATAAGTTTGCCCAAAATTTAATCCATCAATATCGCCATATTGAACAATAATAAACTTTCCTTCTTCGTCTGTTTTCATTTCGTGAAAAGCAACGAGTTCGCTATTTTGATAAAAGTTAAATCGATATCCATCGTAATCAGCAAACCAAGTTTTATCGGTAACGTTTGTTGGCAACGTATGTTCGCCGCAATATAAAACCTGTGCATCGTTAATGAGATGAAGCGTACGAAGGTCTCCGTCGCATGACCAATTATCACCTTCAGCATTTTTTATCGCAATTTTCACATTGTAGGTTTCATCTACAAAAATCCCTTCTAAGTCAATATATTTTAATAAAATTAAATTCCCTTCGGCATCTCTCTCCATTTCATGAGACGCCACTTGCACACCACCCTGATAGAAATTAAATTGATAATCGTAGTAGCTTTCTAACCAAGAGCCGTCCGTTAAAGAACTAGTAAGCGGTTGATCATTGACATATAGTAGTACTGCATTGTTGGTAACAGTTGGGTCGCACTGAGCAGATACACTCATTATTTGCGTAAACATTACTGTCAACACCACGATTAATAATTTGAAAGCCTTAAAATTTGAAGAAATAATTGTATTCATAACTGCTAGTTTGTGTTAATTTTCTCAATCGATGGAAGTTAATTTTCCCACCTGATATACATGACACAAAGCACTTCAACCGAGTTCGATAAAAAGTCACTTTTTTATCAACAAAACACTGACACGACTTACAATTAACTGATACACTGCATATTGATCAGCTTACATTTCTCAATATAAAAACCATTCGCTTAACATATTCTAATTATCAGAGTTAATAGGCCCTACAACCTTAATAACAAGTACATTTGCCCGTAATTTTTTGGTGAAAAGTTGATTAACAAGGTAAATATTCTAGAATTGCTACGTAAGAATGACGAAGAGGCGTACATATACATTTACGACAATTACTTCTCCATACTTTACAAGCAAGCCCGAAAAATAATTAAGGATCAAGAGAGTGCACAAGAAGTAGCACACCACACCATCATTAAACTTTGGGAAAAGCGAAACGAGGTTGAGATTGAATCCAATGTGCTCGGCTATCTTCTACGCGCAGTACACCGCAACAGCTTAAACTATATTAGAGACGAGAAACACCGATCAAATAAAATCGATCTTGTAGCGACCAGCCAAACAGATTGTTTCACCCCAGATTTTACCACTGAGATGGAAATAATTCTAAAGATGGAAGAAGTCCTTCAGGAAGAAGATGACCTTCGTCAACAAATTTTTAGACTGAACAGATTTGAAGGATTCACTGCTAAAGAGGTTGCGAGCAAACTTAATCTTAATGTTGGAAAAGTAAAATATGACATAATGACCATGGTACAGAAAATGCAAATTCATCTCACAGAGTTTCTGCCAATTATCATTTTATCTATTGTTTTATTGGATTTCATTGAATCTCTCACCCCAATCTGTGTGTCATTTTATTAGATGTGAATCATGAGTAACCCAAACCAACATATCGAATTAATATATGCATGCCTTTCAGGTGAAGCCACTAGGGAGCAAAAAGCGGAGTTAGATCAATTAATGATTTCCGACCCTGCCATTAAAAATGATTACGACTCGGCAAAGAAAATTTTCCAATTTAATGCGCTAAAAAAGGAATGGGATCAAGAATCGGATGCTGATAGATACAAAAAAGATTTTCTAAAAATCAGAAATGAAGCCAAAAGCAATCCTCCCTTCGCTAAGCCTTCCACCTATGTTAAAACTTCCGTAGACAAGTCGAAGGACAAAAAGATTATACCGATTGCAGCAGAAAAGAAATCGGATAAACTCATCTTAAGAATTGCTGCCGTTTTATTGGCCGGTTTAGGATTAGCTTATTTCTTATTCCAAGATAATTCAGATCAAAAGGTTGTAGTAGCACATGCCGATCCTATTGAACAATCCAACGACATTGTAATCAATACCAACACAACAGAAAAAAATTCAGTATTACTGCACGACAGTTCAAACGTGATCTTGAATAACAAATCTAAGCTAACTTACCCCCCTTCGTTTTCATCTGATGAAAGAATTGTAGAATTTGAAGGAGAAGGTTTTTTCCTAGTTCAACCAGACGTAAAACCATTTATCATTCATGTTGGCAATGCCAGAATAGCAGTTAAGGGTACTTCATTTAATGTAAATGCAAACAACCCCGATTCTATTGTGGTAACTGTTAAAGAAGGAAGCGTTGAATTTTACCATAAAGACGATACCAACAAAGTTTTATTGACAGCTGATGAAAAGGGCACACTTCAAACTGGTAATTATACAGCAGTACAAGCAGCCAACGACAATCAAAACTATCTGTCGTGGCACAACGGAATTTTAACCTTCGTTGATAAGCCTTTGAAAAAAATAATTAATCAATTGAACTTGCATTACCAGATTAATTTGGTGTTTGAAGATCCTCAACTGGGTAATTGCCAAATAACTGCTCGCTACGATAACTTATCAATAGAAGAAATTTTCGAGCTCTTCGAAATCACTTTAGGACTTAAGGTTAAAGAAGAAAAAAACAAACTGATCATTTCAGGAGAAGGTTGTTAGAGGAAGAGTAGAAAATGAACAGAGGTCTTTTAACGTTTTTTATATCAGTCCTAATATTTGTTTGTAGCATCACAGGTTTAGTCGCTCAAGAAAGTATTCTTGATAAAACAATAGATCTTAGAGTAGAGAACAAATCGGTTCAAGAAGTTTTAGTGGAAATGGCTAAGATTGCAAAAACATCGCTTTCCATAAAAAGCAGTTTAATTCCTTCTTCAGAAAAAACATCCATCAATGTTCATAATGCTACGATTCGTGAGGTTCTCAAAGAACTGCTATCGAATTACAACATCAACTTCCGATATGTAGGAAATACTATTGCCATATATAAACCAAAGTCTTATCAATCTATTTTTAAGGAAGATTACATTCCTATTGCAGAAAGAGAAATCCCTCCTCCACCCTCCTTACAGCCATTGTTAACGAAAATATCTCCTACAGAAAAGCCTAGACCACCAAGTATTACTAAAGATTCTTCTTCGACAATAGAAGAACATATTGTAGACAATGAAGAACCACACTTACCGCTTGATACAGCAAACTTAAAAAAGAACAAAATAGCACCTGAACCAAAAATAATTGCTCCTTCGTCTATTGCGAATCAGGATTTAATTCAGCAAGACACCACAATTACAATCGATAAAAACAAAGACAGATACTTCTCTTTCAACTTAAGCGCGTCTTATTTAATGCCAACTTTGTCGTCAGCATCTTCATCAATTATGGATGTTGATTTTGAACAGACGGTTGATCCCTCTTACTTATCCAACCTAAATATCACCTATCACATGCCTAAGTTTGGTGTGGGGTTAGGCATCCAAACGATGAAATACAACTCCACTATTTCGAGCCAATATTATTTAGATACTACATACACCACCAAGGAGTTTGAAGTGCACAGCTCTTATATTGGAGGAATTGCTCCCGACACCATTCGCGTTTACATTGGTGATAGTATAGATGTTGAAGTAAGAGATTCTAATCTAGTCAACAACCAAATCAATGCACCTAAACAGATTTTATTACTCCCTATCTCTCTTGTGTTTCCAATCGTCCAAAATAAAATTATTGCTATAAAATTTTCTTTTCAGATTACTCCTGCATTTGTTTTTCACACCGGCCAATACATCGATAGCAGAGGAGCTGTTGCTACAAAAGAAAAATCTACCGAGCTGTTGTGGTTCACCTCAAACAAGATTTTTATTAATTATTTAATCAATTCACAATTAGAAATTAGTACAGAATTGGGATACTCAACAATGTTAAATCAACTTGAAAATCAAACCCACTATCCACTTCAATCCAGTAATTATTTAAAATTTGGAATTGGAATCACCTATAATTTAAGATAATGCGAGCACTGCTAATTACCATAATAACCATTCTATTCAGCCTTTCAACCACCCTATCAACATTGGCACAAAGTGTAGAATTAGAATGGGCCAAGTCTATTGGAAATCACTTGCAAGACGGTGCTTATACCATGCAACAAGATCCTTCTGGCAATTTATACATCTGTGGGAAATATTTAGAAACAGTAGACTTCGATCCAGAAATAGGTGTTTCAAACCAAACCTCATTAGGAAGTTCCGATATGTTTATTGTTAAATTAGATAGCGATGGAAACTTCATCTGGATTAAATCTATTGGAGGCACTGAAGCAGACATAATGCGAGACTTGGTGTTAGACCATAATGGAGACATCATTGTAACAGGTAGTTTTCGAGGTACAGTAGAATTTAATACAACTCCTCAAGTCAGTTTCACCTCTCAAGGAAATCGAGATATTTTTATAGAGAAACTTGATTCTGATGGAAATTTCATTTGGGCACATTCATTACTTGGCTCAGGAGATAATGTAGCATATTCTTTAACCATAGACGAAACAGGAAATATTTATACAACAGGACAATTTCAAAATACTGTCGATTTTGATCCTTCGGGAGCAGTTTTTAGTATAACATCTGCGGGCAATTCAGATGGTTTTATTCAAAAGTTAGACACCGATGGAAATTTTGTTTGGGCAACTTCCTTTGGAGGAACAGGCAATGATTTTGGAAACGACATTACTTACGATGATTTCGGCAATATTTATGCAACAGGAAACTTTGAAAACACGGCAAGCTTTGCCCCTCTAAATCCAGCATTTGACTTAACGTCTATTGGATCTACAGATGCTTTCGTACTCAAAATAGATACCGCAGGAAATGTTCAATACGTTAATAGCATTGGAGGAACTACAGAAAATAAAGGAACCTCTATCGCTTCTGATCAATCTGGAAACGTAATTGTATGCGGAGATTTTACAGGGACTATAGATCTTGATCCAGGAATTGCAATCTTAGAATCTACTACAACTACACCAACAGCACATTTTATTCAGAAACTAGATTCGAATGGAAATTTAATTTGGGTAACTTCTATGAATGGCGGTACAACTTTTGCGGCCTCAACAATAAATGTCACTTTTACTCCCAACAACCAGATTCTAGTAACAGGAAATTTTGCAAACACAACTGATTTCGATCCAGGCCCAGATACAATGTACCTTAACTCTAATGGCGGCAATGACGTTTTTATTCAATTATTAGATGCCAACGGAGACTTGGTATGGGCAGAATCTTTTGGAGGAACAGAAAATGAATATACCTATGGAATGGTGGTCAATACCAATATATACATGACAGGAGGATTTAAAAATATAGTTGATTTTGATCCAAGTGCAGATCCCTTAATATTAGAATCTGCCGGCGACCACGACGTTTTTATTCTTAATCTATCCCTAAACGAAATTTGCAACAATGCCATCGACGACGATTATAATGGACTAACAGACCTTAACGACAACACTTGTTTTGACGATTGTAATACATGGGTTGGAACACCTATTACCACTGTTTCTCTAGGTGGTTTGTGCGATGACAATCTAGTTTTAATCAATGCAGATTCAAACGCATTAAGTTGCTCACCGCAATGGTATTTAAACGATGTGGCATTGATAGGCGAAACAAACAATCTGCTTGGTATATCTGATAGAGAATACGGAATTGGATCATACACCATTCGCACAGATTGTGATCCTTGTAGCGCACATACTGTCGAAATAATCGACATAGATGCAAAATGCACTCATTCTATTACTGGCATTGTAAAAAGTGATGCTACTCCCCTTACTACTGGTAATCTTTATGTTATAGATGCATCCACTGAAGAAATCATTCAAACCATTCTAATCAACAATGGTGATTTCTTCGCAACCTGTCTTTGTTTGGATGATTACAAATTATTAGCCTCAGCGCTTGGTAGCGATGCAGATAATTTTGATCCAACGTACTATTATGGAGAAAATAATTTTGATGATGCACATACAATTGAATTGACCGAGCCTATGTCGCCAATAAGCGGAATTGAAATATCTCTAATTGCAACAGGTCTCGAAAATCAGAATTTGTCTTCCACCGTAAAGCTTTACCCCAACCCTACGCAAGGCGATTTAAATATAGATTTAAGCACTCCTCAGCAACATGTAAACATTCAGTTGTTTGATGTAACAGGAAGGCTAATTAATAGCTACACTAACCTTTCTGGCAAACACTTCAGCTTAGAAATGGCAGAAACACCCGGTTTGTATTATCTAAAAATAAGAACAGAAACTGGCTCCATCTCCCAAAAGGTAATTCTATCTGGCAACTAGTTAAAAGCAACGCGCTTATAGTATTTCTCGCTACAACCTTCTTAATTGATTATTCTAATTTTTGTTAAGTTTACCTTAACCAACACAGATAAATTCACCATTAACAACTAATATATTAAGAAGCTTAAATCAGTTAGAAAAAATGGAAATACATTATCTCTTAGCACTCATCATATATATCTGTTCATGTAACGAGCAAAAGGTTTCGGAGATTCAGGAAGTAGAAGAAACACATTTGGAGGTTAAAAGAACCTATGTTACTTCTTTGGTCATTCTTGGTACAATCCAAGATGCTGGTCAACCTCACATTGCGTGTAAAAAACAATGCTGTGTCGACTTATTTGAAAATCCTGATAAAGACAAACAAGTAATTTCTTTAGGCCTTTACGACAAATCAACTGGAAAAAAATATTTATTTGATGCTACACCAGACATGCCTAGACAAATGAAATACCTTAAAGAATTTGGGATTTCGAGCGAAAACGAAATGGCCGATGGAATCTGTTTAACCCATGCTCACATTGGACATTATGCGGGTTTAATGTATTTAGGCAAAGAAGCTACCGACGCACAAAACGTACCTGTTTATGTTATGCCCCGCATGAAACACTTCTTGCAAAACAATGGCCCGTGGGATCTACTTGTATCGAGAAAAAACATCGTATTAAATGAATTAGAAAATGGGGTAGCCATCCAAGTTTCAGATGAAGTAAAAATCACTCCCATCAAAGTTCCACATAGAGATGAATATTCTGAAACGATTGGATACAGGATAGAAGGCCCCAACAAAAGTGCGCTCTTTATTCCCGACATCGACAAATGGGAAAAGTGGGACAAAGATATTATTGAAGAAATAAGCAAAGTTGATTACGCCTTTTTAGATGCAACATTTTATAGCGGAGAAGAACTAAACAATAGAGACATTAGCCAAATCCCCCACCCTTTTATTATTGAGAGTATGGAGAAATTCAAAGACTTAAGCGAACAAGAAAAAAATAAAATTATTTTCATTCACTTCAACCATACCAATCCTGTTTCTGATCCAAACAGCAAAGCAGCCAAAAACGTTTTAGATCATGGATTTAAACTTGGGAAAATCAACGATATTTTCGAGTTATAAGTAGCCTACAAATCCCGCTTACAACTTCTTCTACCCCTTACTTCTTCTTTGTCACCGGAACCTCATGCCCAGGCTTAGCAGCTCTTTTACTATCCTCAGGATTAACCCTCCCTTGATTATAAGGCTGCGGCCATGTTCTAAGTTTCAATGCCCAACTATAATCCGTATCCGATGCACCAAAGTGGCAACCAATACAACTTGTGTTTTCTAAAGTCGTTCCTTTGGGGTTTTGGAAATATGTTTCCATAGTCACATTCAAACATCCCGATTGAGGAATGGGTAAACCAGCTTGTAATGGGTAAGATGCCTTGGCTGCTTTCTCTGCTCTATGATATGCCTCCTGAACCCCTTGAGGTTGTCCTGTAACATCGGTAAAAGGAGGAAACCTTCTAGGATATAAAAATGGAGCAGGAAATGCAACTGAAGGACTTATTGGCCACTGCGTAATTACCAACTGATAATTTTCCCAAACAGTTCCTTTTAGCAATTTCTGATAAACACCGTTCTACCAATGGTTCAATATTCAGGATTTAGCAGAGTTGTAAATCAGCCTAGCTAACTGCTAGATAGATAGTAGTTTTCAGTTATCAAAGATTTAGTATCTTCGATAATTCGCATTCACAACAAGGCAACCAATTACACATTTACCCGTCTTATTAAAGTTGAACCCAAAAAGTAACACATGAAACTAAGCCTATTTACGCTCGCCATATTTGTTTTATCAATTAATTCAATCTTTGCTCAAGCGCCAACTTGTAGCATAACAACAGATTCTGACGTGTCGTGCACCGATGGTTGCGATGGAGTAGCAACTGTATCTATTTCTGGCAACGATGCAGATTACTCTATTGTTTGGAGCACAGGGAAAACTGCTAACGGAATTGGAGAGGGCGGAACGGATACAGAAACAAGCTTATGTGCTGGTACATACTTAGTAATTGTTACTGACAATAGTTTGCTCACAGGTTCTTGCGAAGTTACGCTTGATAACCCAACACCTTTAACGGGCAGTGTTACTACAACCGATATGACGTGTAATGGTCTTTGTAATGGTACCGCAACTTTCGAATTTATGGGAGGAGAAGAAGGGTCTCCAGCTTCATATCAATGGAATGATCCGATGAACCAAGTTGGTGTAACGGCTTCTTTCCTTTGTGCTGGTAGTTATACCGTAACAGTTACAACCGACCAAGGTTGTATCAGAGAGTTTAATGGTGTAATTACAGAACCTGCTCCCGTAACAGCACTAATTAATTATGCACGTCAGCCATTGTGTTTTAATGAAGCATCGGGGGAGGCCTGTGTCTTTGCACAAGGGGGTACAGCTGTTGCTGGTTTTTATACTTATGCATGGAATAATGGTGGCAGCGAAAGTTGTATTGATAATGTAATTGGAAGTAATATTGTTCCACTAACAGTAACAGTTACCGACGACAATGGATGTACGGCTAGTATAAATACCTTAATTTACAACCCAACATTTTTAAATGTTTTAACTAGCGGTGTTGATCCTAGCTGCAATTCGAATAATTGGGGAGGAGTTTGCGATGGTTCGGTTACAGCAATTGCAGTTGGAGGTACAGGTAGTTTATATTACCAATGGGACATGAACACCGTTTTTCAGTCTACAGCAACAGCGGTTGAATTGTGTGGAGGGGAATACTGTGTTACCGTTACCGACGCCAATTTATGCATGGTAACGGCATGTCAAACTATCACAGAGCCAAGTGAATTAATTGTTGCAGATACTACTTTTGTTTCTAGCACGTGTGGTAACAGCAATGGAAGCATTACCATTACTCCGGCTGGAGGTAATGGCCCTATTTACAGTGTACTTTGGAATGATGGACAAACTGGCTACACACTTAGCAACGTTTCTGCAGGAATGTATTGCGTTACTATTGTAGATGCCAACAATTGCGAGATAAATGAATGTTATAATATCTCCGATATATTGGGACCTCAATTAAATGGAACTTCTGGTACTGATATAACATGTTATGGCGCTGCCGATGGAACTTTATATGCCGAAATACCAACTGGTGGAACAATGCCATATATCTATAAATGGACTTCTCCAGATACCGTTTACGATTTAAGAAGTGTTGTAGGAGTTGTACCCGGTTCTTACGTTTTTTGCGTTACCGATGCCAATGAATGTAGGACTTGTGCAAATAGTAGTATAACCATTTTAGCAGCGCAGCCAATAAATGCCTTGTTAACCACAACAGATATTTTATGTTATGGAGATTGTGATGGGACAGCAAGTACACAAATTGTTGGCGGGGTAGAACCTTATGATATAAGATGGAATGCATCTCAGGAAACATTTGGCGTTTCATCTATTGTATTAACCACAAAATCAGACTTATGTGCTAACAATTACGCTGTTACTATTACAGACGCTAATGGCTGTAATACTGTATTGTATGATGAGATTACTGAGCCAGCAGAGCCATTATCGATTTCAGCAACAGTTATTAGTGTTTCGTGTAATGGTAGCGACGACGGATCAATTGTAGTTCCGCACACTGGAGGAACTGGCATTCCTATTTATACTTGGTCAAGCTCACATTCTGATTTTAGTATCAACGGCTTAAGTCCTGGAATCTATGATTTAACTGTAACAGATGCCAATATATGTACGGTAACAGGTACCTATGAAATTTACGAAGCCGACGAACTAATTTTGGAGTTAATGTCTACTCAAACACATTGTGATATGGACGATGGCTCAATAACCAGTTCGGTTACAGGAGGTGTTCCAGATTATGCCTACTTATGGTCTCATGATAATATTACTACAAGTTTTGCTGATGATTTGGCTACTGGATGTTATTATGTAACTGTAACAGATGCTGCCGGATGTACTGCAACACAAGAAGAATGTGTATTAGAGGTAGCACCATTGGAAGTTACTTTAATTAGTAAGGTAAACCCAAGCTGTTATGGAATTTGCGATGGTTCTATAGAAGTAGAACTTTCTGGAGGTACTACAGATGGAAATGGTGACTATCCCAATCTACATACTTGGGAAGGGGCTAGTGGAAACAATGGAAGTTTAACTGCAACAAGTTTATGCGGAAGTGTCTCAGGAAGTGGTAGTCAAATAGACGCTACCTTTTACGACGAAGCTGGCTGTTCGGTAACAAAAACATATTTTATACAAAGTCCTAGTGAGTTAACAATAAACTCATTAGTTAGTTCATCTCAATTATGTATTGGACAGACAACAGTAATTTCTGCATCGCCAGATGGTGGAACTATCCCTTATACATTTGTGTGGTCTGGTGATGAGATTATAACTCCGAGCGCCGGTCCGCATGTGGTAGGTCCAGTAGTTTCAACCGATTACGATGTGTACATTACAGATGCGAATGGTTGCTCAGCAAGCACTACCATATCTGTAAATGTTGAAGATTCTATTACACTTGAAGTAGTTAATGTCAATGATTCCGATTTGTGTGCAGGCTCAATACAACCAGAACTAGGGTGTGCAGTTGAACCGATAAGCTATACTTGGTCAAATGGTTCTACATCAGAAGTTATAGATAATTTATGCGGTGGAACATATACTGTTACTGCTACTGATGATAATGGGACAAATTACATTGCTTCGGCAACGGTGAATAATGTAACAGGAATTTTAAACAAAGATTCAGAATCTTTTTCAATTCGTGTTATAAAAGGCTCCATCAACATCAAAAGTAACCACAGGGGTAGGGCTGAGGTGTACGATATAAGAGGTCGAAAAATAAATGAAATGAGTCTTAATTCGGGTTCAAACCGAATAGAAATGAAAGGTGCTCAAAGAGGAATTTACTTGGTTAGGTTAACCATAAACAACAAGCAGAACACCAAAAAGGTATATTATACAGGTAACTAAACAATACAATATCGCCCTATACAATTGCTTTAAGCGATATTTTTTAATTACTTTGGACTTTAAATTATAGCACATGAGATTCGTAGGTATCGGAGTATTAGGATTAGGAGTAATGGTTTTAATGATGTCGGGTTTAATGGGCATGGAATCCAATACAATGCTAGGAGTAGGCGGTGGAGCATGTATTTTAGGAGGAATACTACACGTTGTGCTAAACAAACTAGAGGATAAGAAAAGCTAATCCTTCCCCCCCAAATATTCTCTCACCACTTCCAAGGTATTATATTATTCACTTCTTCGTCCTGCGAAGGCCCATTGCCTAGATAACGGTATAATACTTATAACTCTTCAAAAAAAGATCAATGCCCAATTTTATTCTTGGCTGGCCTTTGAACAATTCAGCCATAAAACAAGGCTTAGTTTTTTTGCGCTTGCCCGCCCCTTGGCGGATTTAGTAAGCATTCCATAAGTTGAGTTTTTCTTGAAAAGAAAAAGGAACGGCTTGGTATGCGTGGAAAAAATGAAGCCGTAGTTTTATCTGAATTATTCAGAAGCCTTGATTTTTTGTATACTTTTTTATCAAAAAAAAAGTATGCGGCTGCCCGCTGCTAGGGCGAAAGATAAAAAGAAAGTCCTTGCTTTCTTTCACCACATAAAGTTGTCCCTCAATAAAAAAGATAGTAATCAAATGCAAAATGCCTTTAAGAAGGCAATGGTTCTTCGAAGCGCAGTATAGGAGGAAAGATTTAAGACTTTACTCTTCAAGTTCTGCCTAAATGTCACCCAAAGTCAATCGGCTTAATAATTGATTGAATCCAACCAAATATATTTTCCATAATTTTAAGAAACAAACCAAAATAGAAAGCAATGAATTTCACCCAATCATCCAATCCAATTCTTACCGAGAAAAGATTCAAAGACGTAGCTATCAAAGGTGAGCTAATGACAATGAATGGCACCATAAATAAAATAGGCATAATGGGCCTTTTGGTATTAGCTGGTGCTTATTTTACATGGGATCTCGTTTCTGCAACCGAAGGAATACCATTTGGATGGGTAGCAGGAGGAGGTATAGGCGGTTTTATCGTAGCAATAATCATTTCCTTTAAACCAAATTTAGCGCCACTCTTAGCGCCTATTTATGCTTTGCTCGAAGGTTTATTTTTAGGAGCTATTTCAGCTGGCTTCGAAATGATATATCCTGGAATTGTATTAAACGCAGTAGGACTAACTTTTGCAATTCTCTTCTCGCTTCTTTTTCTGTACAAAGCAAAAATTATTAGAGTAACGGAAAAGTTTAAGTCCATAGCAATGATTGGTATTATGGGCCTAATGGCATTTTACCTTGTGTCTTTTATGATGAGCATGTTTGGCGGTGGAGGCTTCTCTGTAATCAATAGTAGTTCTCCAATCGGCATAGGATTCTCGCTTGTAGTTGTTGCCTTAGCGTCGATGTTTCTGTTAATGGACTTCGATTTTATCGAAAAAAGCGTTGAGCGAAAAGCACCTAAATTCATGGAATGGTACGCAGCATTCGGCCTTATGGTAACCCTAATCTGGCTTTACATGGAAATCCTAAGACTGCTTTCTAAACTTCGTAGATAGAACAGTATTTCGTACAGTAAAAGAGATCCCCGTGTATTTTGTAAGAACAAAATCACGAGGAAGACGTCTATTTATATTTCGTTGTAAATAATCCTGCCTGTTAAAATCGAAATGAAACTCCCTCTCTGGAAGAGAGAGGGCTGGGAGAGTCAAAGAAAAAGAATAAACTGCGAAACCAACCCTACTAAAAACCCAATAAAAACCTGTAAAGGAGAATGGGCATTGAGCTTAAGACGGGCATAAGCAATCATACCAGCTAAAAATACCGCCGATAAAATATACAAATCTAATGGCGCCTTTAAATTATACGACAAGCCAATAATCATTCCTACCACACCACCAATTCCAATCATATGCGTGCTAATTTTCCACCTATAATTAATAATTAGGGCAGCTAAAATGGCGAGTGTTGTACCCAAAACAAAGAAATAAATAACCAACGGAATTCCCGGAATAAACTTTAAAACAGAACAAGTTAAAGTGTAAAAGAGTAGCGTATAAGTAAGTGGAACTTGGCGTTGTTGTCTATCTTCAATATGAAGAGAAGTAATGTTTTTTTTTCTTATAAAATAAAGAGTAGCCGAAATCGGACACGTTAAAGTGAGCAACAACATCGTTAGCGTAGTTATTTTAGCAATGGGAGGGGCAATAAAAATAGCGAAATAGGGACTTAGATAAATGATGATAACCACGCCAATAGAAGGCATCAAAATGGGGTGCAACAAGTACGAAATGGCATTTGGCAGAAACGGTTTCGACATACTATTTTATAATTCCTTTCTCAAGCGAGCTACTGGAATATTTAATTGCTCTCTATATTTTGCAACTGTTCGTCTGGCAATGTTGTAGCCCTTTTCCTTTAAAATAACAGTAAGTTTCTCGTCTGTTAAAGGTTTGTTTTTGGGCTCAACATCAATAAAATCTAATAGAATTTTTTTAACCTCTTTGGTAGATACATCTTCTCCGCTATCTGTAGACAACGACTCTGAAAAGAACGTTTTTAATAAGAAAGTACCGAAAGGTGTTTGAATGTATTTACTGTTAGATACCCTAGAGATGGTTGAAATATCCAACAGAACAATTTCTGCAATGTCCTTTAAAATCATTGGGCGAAGTTTGGTTTGATCTCCATCTTGAAAGTATTCTTTTTGGTACTCAATTATCGCCGACATGGTACTTTGTAAAGTATGCTGTCTTTGCTTAATGGCATCGATAAACCATTTTGCCGAATCAATTTTTTGCTTAACAAAAGTGATTGCCTCTTTTTCCGATTTACTTCTTTTTCCTTTGTTTAAGGAATATCCTTCAAGCATTTCAGAATAATTTCTGCTCAAATGAAGCTCTGGTGCATTTCTAGAATTAAGCGTTAAGATTAATTTTCCATCATCGTTTCTTAAAAGAAAATCAGGAATAATGTGTTGAGACACTCTTTGCGTTTCTCCTAAAGAATTACCTGGACGTGGATTCAATTTCAAAATCTCATCCACCGCAACCTTCAATTCTGCGTTACTCAATTCTAGCTTAGCAGATATTTTATCGTAATGTTTTTTCGTAAACTCGCTAAAGCTGTCCTTCAAAATTTTGGATGCCGTTAAAATCTCAACAGTATTCTCAAGTTTTATTTTCTTTCTAATCTGAATCAACAAACACTCTTGTAAATCGCGTGCGCCAACGCCAGCAGGATCAAACTCCTGAATAACGAACAATAGTCGTTCTAGCTCTTCAAAAGTTGTAGTAACGTTTAGAGAAAAAGCGATATCGTCAACAATCGATTCCAACTCACGACGAATGTAACCGTCATCATCTATATTGCCAACCAAATGCTGCGCCAACAACTCTTCGTCGTCCGAAAGATTTCTCATTCCCAATTGGGTCATTAAAACTTCCTGAAAAGATTTACCTACTGAAATTGGAATTGATTTATCCTCTTGGTCTGGTCCGGTATTTTTTGCCGATAATTTGTAAGACGGAGTTTCGTCATCAGAAATATAATCCGTCAAATCAAATTCATCATCCGTGTCTTCCGCATCATCATCCGCGTCTATCACTTCCTCTTCCTTGCCTTCTTCCAATGCAGGGTTCTCCTCCATTTCTTCCTTTATGCGTTCTTCTAATGAAGTAACAGGCACCTGCAGTAACTTCATCAACTGAATTTGTTGAGGAGATAATTTTTGAAGTAACTTTTGATTTAGGCTCTGTCTTAACATAAATTTAAATTTTAAAAGTGTGCATTCTGTGGTGTCCTAGGGAACGGAATTACGTCTCTAATATTACTCATTCCGGTCACAAACATGATCAACCTCTCAAAACCCAGGCCAAAACCGCTATGCACAGCCGTACCGTACCTTCTGGTGTCTAAGTACCACGACAATTCGTCCTCTGGAATATTAAATTCTTTGAACTTATTCTCAAGGTTTTCAAGCCTTTCTTCCCTTTGCGACCCACCAACAATTTCTCCAATTCCCGGAAATAAAATGTCCATGGCAGCTACTGTCTTATTGTCATCATTCAATCGCATATAAAATGCTTTTATTTTTGCTGGGTAATCGCAAACGATTACTGGGCACTTAAATTTTTTCTCTACCAAATAGCGTTCATGTTCCGAAGCTAAATCAACTCCCCATTCAACAGGAAACTGGAACTTTTTCTTCTTATACGGCTTAGAATCGTGTAAGATTCTAATTGCTTCAGTATAAGTTATCCGAACAAAGGGTTGATCGATTACAAAATCTAACCTTTCAGTTAACTTCATCTCATGACGATCTTCTTTTTTCATGTTCTTTTCCTCGTCCAGCTCACGGTTTTGAAGAAACTCGATGTCGTCGGCGCAATTATCCATCGCATATTTAATAACCGATTTTAAAAAGTCTTCCGCTAAATCCTGATTGTCGTTAATGTCATTAAAAGCAACTTCAGGTTCAATCATCCAAAACTCGCTAGCATGTCTTGATGTGTTAGAATTTTCGGCTCTAAAAGTAGGCCCAAACGTGTAAACCTGTCCAAGCGCCATTGCGCCCAACTCTGCTTCTAGCTGACCCGAAACAGTTAAGTTGGTTTCTTTAGCAAAGAAATCTTGTTTGAAATCAATCTCGTTTTCATCGTTCAACGGTGGGTTTTTTAAATCTAAAGTAGTTACCCTAAACATTTCTCCAGCGCCTTCTGCATCCGAACCAGTTATGATTGGCGTATGAATATTAAAGAATCCTTTGTCGTTAAAATATTTATGGATGGCAAAAGTTAAGGTATGTCTAATTCTAAAAACTGCCGAAAAAGTATTCGTTCTAAATCTTAAATGAGCTTGTTCCCTAAGAAACTCTAATGAATGACGCTTAGGTTGAATTGGATATTTATTAGGATCGGCCTCGCCCAAAATAATTATTTTAGAGGCTTGTACTTCGACTGCTTGTCCGCTACCAGCCGATTGAACCAGTTTGCCATGTACTTCCAAACAAGCACCAGTACAGAACTTGCTGATTAAATCTTTGTCAAATTCGGCAGGGTCTGCTACAATTTGAATATTCTTTATAGTAGATCCATCATTTAGGTTAATGAAAACTACATTTTTATTATCACGCGATGTTCTAATCCATCCACGTACAATTATTTCCTTATCCGATACTTCACTCTTAAGTAGGTCTGCTATTTTCGACGACATGTTATCAATTTATTTAGAATGTAAAAAAACGATAAATAAAGGTTGAAAACAATATTGTAAAGCGTCACTCGTCTGCATGAGCAAGTAGGTAGAATTGCAATGTAAAATTTAGTTAAAAACAGAGGAAACATTTTGACATGCAATTTGTTTCCTGAGTTTTTAATTTGTTCTTTTGTGCCATGGATGCCAGATTTGAAAATATCCTCGTTGAAGTTTATGCTCTTTTTACCCGTAATGGGATTAAGAGCACAACTATGGATGATGTTGCTCGTGCCTTAGGAATCTCTAAGAAAACGTTGTATCAATTTGTAAACGACAAACCCGATTTAGTATCATCGGTTATTGCATATCAAATTGAATTAGATAAAAATGTTGTCGATAATATTTTTGAGCAAGGCGTTAATGCGATCGACGAAATGATTGCGATAAAGATTTATTTTACGAATAAGCTGAGTGAGATTCATCCATCTTTTCATTTCGACATGGAAAAGTATTACCCTGGTACTTGGAAGATATTTTTGGATTACAAAAATTCCTATGTACTCGATTGTGTTATTAAAAACATGGAGAAAGGGGTAAAGGAAGGGTATTATAGAACGGATTTGCATATTCCAATTATCTCGAGAATATATGTTGGAAGAATAGATCAGATCTTTGATTCAGGCATATTTCCTGTGTCCGAATTTAATTTCCCAGAGGTTAATGTGGAGAATATGAAATATCATATTAGAGGAATCGCGAGCGACAAAGGGCTGAAATATTTAGATAAGAACAATGTGAAAAGCCTCTTTTCAAAAGTAAACTTGTCAACGATTACAATGATCGCCATCTTCTTGCTGTCAAGTTTATTTAGTAATGGACAAACGGTTTATTCGTTATCCGAAGCACAGCAATTCGCTTTAAAGAATAGTGCAGTTGTTAAAAATAGCCACTTAGATGTAGAAATTGCTAAAGCCAGAATAAAGGAAATTACTGCAAGTGGACTGCCTCAAATCTCAGGAGAATTAGGATACAATCACTTTTTTGATGTGCCTACAACCGTAACAGAAGCGAGAAATTTCGATAGTTCAGCTCCTGCGGGCTTGTTGGCTCCACTTAAGTTTGGATTGCCAAGAAGCGCTACTGCTGGAGTAACCGCAAGTCAACTTTTGTTCGACGGAACTTACATTGTTGGTTTACAAGCCGCAAAGGTATACCGACAACTTTCTGAAAGAGGAGTGAAAAAAGCAGAGGTTGACGTAAAGGAGGCTGTGGCGACTAGTTACTTCATGGTATTAATGGCCAATGAAAATGTTAAGATTTATAAAAGCAGTTTATACGATATTAAAACTTCGTTAAGCGAATTGAAATTAATGTTGAAAAATGGATTGATAGATGAGCAGGAAGTTGATCAATTACAACTTTCCGTTTCCTCAATTACAAGCACACACGACGTAGCAGTTACTCAGAAAAAAGTAGCATTAGAAATGTTGAAATATCAAATGGGCTTAAAAGGAGATGCAGAAATTATTTTATCCGATAGCTTAGATGTTTTAATACTATCTGCGGAAAATGTGGAGTTGTTGAGCCAAACAGTTGATGTTAAAAGCCACCTAGATTACCAACTAATTACTACACAAGAGAGCCTATTGAAATTGGATGTGAAGAAGGAAAAATATAGAAGACTTCCTTCTGTAGCTACCTTCTTTAGTCATTCTCAAAATGCGTTCGCACTTGATATAAAATTCGATACTTGGTACCCATCTACAATATTTGGATTTTCTGCAAACATTCCAATTTGGAGCAGTGGCGTTTCTTCCAAAAGAATAAAACGAGCCGAATTTGAATTGGAGAAGATTGCCAATACCAAAGCATCATTGGTTAAAGGGTTAGAGGTAAATTTTGTGAATGCAAATGCGGAGTACAACGCTGCAATTAACAATAGTAGGGTGGCAAAACGAAGTAGAGATCTTGCCGAAAAAATACTCGACAAAACAATTTTAAAACAGAAAGAAGGATTGGCTTCCAGTATGCAAGTTACCCAAGCCAATACTCAGTATTTAAACGCACAAGGACAATATATGAATTCGATTATCGAATTGTTAACGGCAAAAATCAAGCTTCAAAAAGCTTTAAATAGTTATTAAAAATGAAAAATAGTTTAGCGGTATTCGCATTTGCTTTATTCATCGTTTCCTGTGGATCGGAACCCACGAAAGTTGAAGAACTTAAAGAGGAAAAGGATAGTTTAAAAACGGTGTACAACGAAATCAGTAAGAGAATGATTGTGTTGGATGATGAAATTGCTAAACGGGATAGCACCTATAAAATCAAGAAGACCTTGGTTTCTACCATGGAAGTCAATTTTCAAACCTTCGAACATTATTTTGAAGTGCAAGGTGTTGTAGATGCCGATCAGAGTGTTGAGATAAACGTTGAAATGCCTGGTAAAGTAAAGGAAATCTATGTGAAAGAAGGGCAGGAAGTTGTTAGGGGGCAAAAGTTATTAAGCATCGACAACGACGAACTTCAAGGACAATACAATGCTGCTAATGTGCAATACGAATTGGCTAAAACAACCTTCGGTAGAGTTGAAACTCTTTGGAAACAAAAGATCGGTTCGGAGATTGATTACTTGGCCGCTAAGGCAAATTTAGAGTCATCTAAACAAACCATGAAATCGATGTTGGAAATGCTTTTAAAAGGCATGGTAAGCGCACCTAGCAACGGAATAATTGATGAGATAACGATAAAAAGAGGAGAGGTTGCTACTGGAATGAAATCTGTGATTAGATTGGTTAATACAGACGATGCTTACTTAGTAGCAGATATTTCTGAGAAGTATATCAATAGAGTTAAGAAAGGGAATTCGGCCAAGGTTAATTTTTCTTTAATAGACGACAAGGAGTACAATGCGGAATTAATTGCAGTGGGAAATTATATTAACCCAGCCAACAGAACTTTTAGGATAAATGTTAACATGCTTACAAAAGAATTTAACATGAAACCAAATATGCTTGCAGTAATCAGAATCAAAGATTTTAGTGTAGATAGTACGCTTGTATTACCGGAAAAAGCAATATTGCAAGATAGGGTAGGCAATAGCTATGTGTTTATAGAAAACGGTGGAAATGCTAAAAAAGTGGATATTGAAACCGGTTTATCGTACAAAGGCGAAACTATGATTACCGAAGGTTTATCAAATGGCGATAAAGTAATTGTTGCTGGGGCTAGAAGTTTGAAAGACGGCGAAAAAATTGATATCAAGAACTAATGGCAGAACAAGGCAGAAATAGAATCTCAAAGGAGTTTTTTCTCTCCACGTTATCCATTAAGAACAAAACAACGGTTTTAGTTATTACGGCAATCATCGTATTTTTAGGAATTTTCTCCTACAACAACATGCCCAAGGCATCGTTCCCCGATATTGTAATGGCTCAAATTTATGTTGGCACGCCTTATCCAGGTAACTCGCCAGTAGATATTGAGAAAATGGTTACTCGTCCTTTGGAGAAAGAAATCAATACAATTGCGGAAGTAACAAAATTAACGTCTACATCCATCCAAGGCTATTCTATGGTGTTGGTCGAATTTGGATCTGAAACTACAGTTGATGAGGCTTTAAGAAAAGTAAAAGATGCGGTAGATAAGGCTAGATCGAATCCAAGTTTTCCAGACGATTTACCTGCAGAACCTAGTATTACAGAGGTCGATTTTTCTGAATTTCCTATTTTAAATATCAACTTATCAGGTAACTTTTCGGCAGAACAGCTTAAAGAATACGCGGAATATTTAGAAGATGAAATTGAAGGAATCGATGAGATTTCTAAAGTAAATATCCGTGGTCTTCAAACTAAAGAAGTTGAAATTAGTGTTGATATGCACAAGATTGAAGCGTTAAAATTAGGCTTCAACGATATTTCTAGCGCTATAGCCAACGAGAATGTTACTATTTCTGGCGGAGATATCTTAGTAGGCGGAACGCGAAGAACAGTTAGAGCGGTTGGTGATTTTAAATCGATGGAAGACATTGAAAATATCATCATCAAACAAGAAAAATTCAACATTGTTTACTTGAGAGATGTTGCAGATGTTGCTTTCAAATTTGAGGAAAGAACCAGTTATGCAAGAGAGTTTCAAAAGCCTGTTGTAATGCTGGATGTAATTAAAAAAGCAGGGAAAAATTTACTTTCTGCAACTGCACAAATTGAGGATATTATAAAGGAATCGAAGGTTTCATATCTACCATCTGATTTGGATATCACTGTAACCAACGATCAATCGGCTCAAACCAAATCGATGGTTAAAAACCTCGAGAATTCAATTATTATGGGGATTCTACTTGTGGTTGTAGTGTTGCTTTTCTTCTTAGGATTCAGAAACGCATTGTTTGTAGGGATGGCCATTCCATTATCTATGTTTACCTCTTTTGTTGTGCTAGATATGATGGGTTATAGCATCAATATGATGGTGTTGTTCGGAATGATTTTGGCTTTGGGTATGTTGGTTGATAATGGAATTGTTATCGTAGAAAATGTATATCGATTAATGGACGAGGGCTTGGGATCTTTTCAAGCGGCTAAAGAAGGTGCAGGAGAAGTTGCTTGGGCAATTATTGCGTCTACAGCCACAACGTTAGCAGCATTTTTACCACTTATTTTCTGGCCTGGAATGATGGGTGAATTCATGGGGATTCTACCAATAACTTTAATGATCGTTTTGGGTTCCTCACTTTTTGTTGGTCTGGTTATTAATACGGTATTTACTTCTCTTTGGATGAAACTAAAAGAAGTAGAGATTATTAAAGATCCAAAACCAATTATTAACGCCGCATTTATTTTAGGAGCGTTGGTATTCTTTATGGTTAGTGGCCAGATGGCGAAAATGTCGGGTGAGGAAAAGGAAATGGCGCCACTTCTTAACGTAGTTGGTTCAATTGCTTACATGATTGCGCTCGCGAGAATATTATTTAGAAACTTCTTTATTGTTCCCACTACCAAATTGTCAGAATTACTCATACCAATAGGCACAATGCTAATTGGAGGAATTGCTTTTGATATTACAGGTTTCCCAGTGTCGGGAAATATTCTAATTACTTTTGCCTTACTTCTGTTTTTTAACGTGATTTTCTTTACGCCATATTCCTACAAATTTCAAAAAACGGTGGTGCCTTGGTTAGAAGAAAAGTATAGTATTCTCTTAAGCTATGTAATGAGTGGAAAGAAACCAGCGATTTTCTTTATTAGCACAATTGTGTTGTTGTTCGTTTCATTCAGTTTGGTAGATGTGTTTAAGCCTAAGGTTTTGTTTTTTCCGGCAAATATGCCAAAGTATGTCAATGTATTTATTGAGTTGCCTATAGGAACTGATATTAAAGAAACAAATGAAGCAACAAAAGAACTTGAAATTCTGGTAATTGACGAGTTAAAGCAATACGAGGTAACGGAAGACGGAGAAACATTTAACTTTTTAATTGAAAGTGTAATTGCTAATGCAGGCGACGGAACAAGCGATCCGAATGCTGGTCCGCAAGTAGGGAAAACTCCTCATAAGGCACGTATTAGTGTTTCGTTTGTCGACTTTCAGTATAGAAGAGATGTGAATACCAGGGACGTAATGGAAAACATTAGAACCGTTGTTAAAGATCAAATTCCTGGGGTTAGAATTAGTGTAGATAAAGATGCAGCTGGTCCGCCAACTGGCCCTCCAATTAATATTGAAGTTACTGGTGCCGACATAGATTTATTGGTTGTGGAAGCTGAGAAAGTAAAAAGATTTATCAACTCCAAAAATATTCCAGGAATAGATGAATTAAAGCTTGATATTGAGTTGGCTAAACCCGAATTAATTATTGAAATTGATAGAGGAAAAGCGAGAAGACTTAACCTGTCAACTGCTCAAATTGCCTCTACAATTAGAACTTCACTTTATGGAAAAGAGATTTCTCAGTTTAAAGATGGTGAGGACGATTATCCTATTCAAGTGCGATTTGCGGATAAGTACAGATACGATATTGAATCGCTAATGAATCAACGGATTACTTTTCGAGATCAAACGAATGGTAAGATTCAGCAAGTACCTATTTCGTCAGTTGCTAAGGTGAGAAAGAGCTCTACTTACAGTGCGATCAAGAGAAAAAACATGGATAGAGTTATCTTTGTTTCGTCTACTGTAACAGAAGGGTACAATGGAAATGAGATTGTGCAGGCCATGAAAGATGAAATGAACAATTATGAATTGCCGATGGGTGTAACGGTTAAATTTACGGGGGAGCAAGAAGAGCAGGCAAAAGAAATGGCTTTCTTGGGAGGAGCGTTATTATTGGCTGTATTCCTCATCTTTTTAATTATTGTGTCGCAATTTAATTCGTTCGGTACACCGTTTATTATTCTTTCGTCGGTTGTGTTAAGCTTTATTGGAGTGGTGTTAGGCTTGATAATTTTTCAAATGGATTTCATCATCATCATGACGATGATTGGAATTATTTCGCTTGCTGGAGTTGTTGTAAATAACGCAATTGTATTAATCGACTATACGATGTTGATTATTGCTAGGCGTAAAGAAGAATTGGGTTTGAATGAGGATGATCGATTACCAGATGCCGAATTGATTAAATGTATTATTGAAGGTGGTAAAACCAGATTGCGACCAGTTTTATTAACTGCGATTACCACTGTTTTGGGGTTGATCCCTTTGGCTACGGGATTTAACATAGATTTCTTTAGTTTGTTTTCATCTTATGATGCCGATATTTCTGTTGGAGGTGACAATGTGGTATTCTGGGGGCCTATGTCGTGGACAGTTATCTTTGGATTAACCTTTGCAACTTTCCTTACTCTGGTTATTACTCCAGCCATGTTCTTGATCAAAGAAAGATGGAAAACTTCTTTAATGGGAGGTGCTAAAGAGATTTCTTAATAAGGGGCAACAACAATAGATGATTATTAATCGTTAAGGCAGCGGTGAAAACACACATTTTCATTACTTTTACAACTGCATAAACGCTTGTATGGCCTATAAAGCTGGAAAACTTCTTAGAGAGATCGAATATCCATCTGATCTCAGAAAATTAAAAATTGAGCAATTACCTCAAGTTTGCGATGAACTTCGTAACTATATTACTGATGTAGTATCTGAAAAGGGCGGACATTTAGGCGCAAGCTTAGGAGTAGTAGAACTAACTGTGGCACTTCATTATGTGCTTGATACGCCTAAAGATCAATTGATTTGGGATGTTGGTCATCAAGCTTACGGTCATAAAATTCTTACTGGTAGAAGAGAAAGTTTCGATACCAACAGGGTTTATGGGGGCATTAGTGGGTTTCCAAAAAGAAGCGAAAGCGAATATGATGCTTTTGGCGTTGGGCATTCTTCCACTTCAATTTCTGCTGCCTTAGGAATGGCTGTAGCCAACGAATACAAAGGGATTAATAAACAACATGTTGCCGTTATTGGCGATGGAGCGCTTACTGGCGGTATGGCTTTTGAAGGCCTTAACCATGGTGGAGTTGAAAACTCGAATTTGCTGATTGTTCTAAACGACAATTGCATGTCTATCGATCCGAACGTTGGTGCTTTAAAGGAATATTTAACGGACATTACCACTTCGCATACTTACAATAAGGTAAAAGACGAAGTTTGGAATTTACTCGGAATGATCTCTAAATTCGGACCGAATGCTCAGGAGATTGCTCAGAAAATTGAAGGTAGTATAAAGTCTTATTTACTTAAACAAAGTAATTTATTCGAATCATTAAACTTTAGATACTTCGGACCAATCTACGGCCACGATGCGATTCATTTATCGAAAGTACTTAATGATTTAAAAGATATACCCGGGCCTAAAATTTTACATTGCGTTACCAAAAAAGGAAAAGGGTACAAGCCAGCCGAGGATGGAGATCAAACCAAATGGCATGCGCCAGGTTTGTTCAACAAAGAAACGGGCGAGATCATCAAGATTACACCTAAATCTCCGAAGCCACCTAAATACCAGGATGTATTTGGACATACCATTGTAGAGTTGGCCGAGAAGAACGACAAAATTATGGGGATTACCCCGGCAATGCCATCTGGTTGTTCGTTGAACATAATGATGAAGGCAATGCCCAAAAGAGCATTTGATGTTGGTATTGCCGAGCAACATGCAGTAACTTTTTCTGCAGGTTTAGCAACGCAAGGATTAATTCCGTTCTGTAATATTTATTCTACGTTTATGCAGCGTGCATACGATCAAGTAATTCATGATGTATGCCTTCAGAACCTCCATGTGGTGTTTTGTTTGGATAGAGCAGGATTTGCTGGTGCAGACGGCCCAACGCATCATGGTGCTTACGATATTGCCTACATGCGTTGCTTGCCAAACATGATTGTTTCGGCTCCAATGGACGAATCGGAATTGAGAAACTTGATGTATACGGCTCAAGAATCTGATACAGGTCCGTTTACTATTCGTTACCCTAGAGGCGAGGGTGTAATTACTGAATGGAAAACACCAATGAAAAAAATTACAATTGGAACCGGAAGAAGAATTTCGAGCGGATCTGATGTTGCAATTTTAACCATTGGCCACATGGGTAACTTGGCTAAAGACGCTTGTAAAAAATTAGAAGAAGAAGGCCTTAGTGTTGTACGTTACGACATGCGATTTGTAAAGCCTATAGATGAAATGATGTTGCACGAAGTCTTTGAAAAGTTTACCAAAGTAATTACTGTGGAAGACGGTAGTATCGTTGGTGGAATGGGCAGTGCGGTACTAGAGTTTATGTCGGAAAACAACTATATGGCTCAAGTTAAAAGACTGGGTATACCAGATAGAGTAGTAGAGCATGGTACACAACAAGAATTGTATGCAGAGTGCAGTTATGATGCTGATGGCATCTATGCAGCTGCTAAAGAATTAGTTGGTACTAAAGTTCGTAATGAGTCAGTTAAACTAGGTTAATCAACCTTTGTACTCAAACGTTTCCATAAATTTCGTAGTGTAATTTCCCGCTTTGAAATCTTCATTATTGATCAATGCTTTGTGAAACGGAATTGTGGTTTTAATTCCTTCAATAACAAACTCGCTTAAGCATCTATCCATTTTTGCAATTGCCTCTTCTCTGGTACGCGCCGTGGTAATCAGTTTAGCAATCATAGAATCGTAATGAGGAGGAATTGTATAGCCATTGTATATGTGCGAATCAATTCTGACACCTAATCCACCTGGCTTGTTTAACGTAACAATAGTTCCTGGCGAAGGTCTAAAATCAGCGGAAGGATCTTCAGCGTTAATTCGACATTCAATAGAATGGCCTTCAGGGAAATAATGTTTACCTGAAACTTTTTCTCCTGCAGCAACTTTAATTTGCTCTTTAATTAAGTCAAAGTTTACTACTTCTTCTGTAATAGGATGCTCTACTTGAATTCGAGTATTCATCTCCATGAAGTAGAAATTCTTGTGTTTGTCAACTAAAAATTCTACCGTTCCAACACCTTCATATTTAATGAATTCAGCTGCTTTAACCGCTGCTGCACCCATTTTGTCTCTCAACGCTTTCGTCATGAAAGGAGATGGAGTTTCTTCTAACAACTTTTGGTGACGTCTTTGGATTGAGCAATCTCTTTCCGACAGATGGCTCACATTACCATACATGTCGCCAATAATTTGAATCTCGATGTGTCTTGGTTCTTCAATGTATTTTTCTAAATACATATCATTATTTGCAAAAGCAGCCAAAGCTTCTTTACGTGCAGCATCCCAAGCACCTTCTAATTCGTCTTCCGACCATGCCAAACGCATTCCTTTACCACCGCCACCGGCAGTAGCTTTAAGAATAACAGGATATTTAATTTTTTTTGCTTCTTTTATAGCTATCTCCAAAGTGTCAACCAATCCAGCAGAACCGGGTACACATGGTACGCCTGCTTTTTTCATGGTAGTCTTAGCAGTAGCTTTGTCTCCCATTTTATCAATCATATCACCAGATGGACCGATAAATTTGATATTGTGCTCGGCACAAATTTTAGAGAACTTAGAATTTTCTGATAAGAAACCATATCCCGGATGAATGGCATCGGCATTGGTAATTTCGGCCGCTGCAATTACGCTAGGAATATTTAAATAGGAGTCTATGCTAGGCGGTGGGCCTATGCAAACTGCCTCGTCGGCAAACTTTACATGTAAACTTTCTGTATCTGCTGTAGAGTAAACTGCGATGGTTTTAATGCCCATCTCGCGACAAGTTCTAATAACTCTCAACGCGATTTCTCCGCGATTCGCTATAAGTAATTTTTTAAACACTTTTATTCTGAATTAATTACTACGCGTTCGGATCGATCAAAAACAATGGTTGGTCATATTCTACTGGAGACGTATCGTCTGCCAATACTTTAATAACCTTACCGCTTACTTCTGATTCAATTTCGTTAAATAATTTCATTGCTTCGATAATACAGATGTTACTACCTGCAGAAATCACATCGCCAACATTAATAAATGGTGGGGTTTCAGGATCTGAAGCTCTGTAGAAAGTACCAATCATAGGTGCTTTAATGGTAATGTAACCAGCTTCTTCATCTGTTTGAGCTGGTGCTTCTGCAACAGGAACGGCAACCGGGGCTGCAACAACTACAGGAGCAGCAACCGCAATTGGCATTACTCCATCTTCTCCAGCAACAGTTTGAACCATCATTTCTGGAAGATCCTTTTGTCCTCTTCTTCTCCCAGGAGGAGTTTTTATGACAATTTTAAAGTCTTTGTGTTCTAGCTCAACCTCGGTAACACCAGATTTTGCAACAAATTTTATTAGTTCTTGAATTTCAGATAATTTCATGAATCGATTTATTTCATTTTAAACTCTCGCAATATAGTTCGATTAGCTATAGATGAATTATTAAGCTGTGAAGTTATAAATTTTATAATAATAAAATCTTAACTATCGTATCCCCACTTTAAATATAGAGAACCCCACGTAAACCCACCTCCAAAAGCAGCTAAAATTATATTATCGCCTTTTTTCATTTTCTTTTCCCATTCCCATAAACACAATGGAATGGTACCAGCAGTAGTATTACCATACTTCTGGATGTTAATCATTACTTTGTCTTCCGATACACCCATTCTATTGGCAGTAGCAGATATTATTCTCAAATTAGCTTGATGAGGTACTAACCAAGCCACATCATCAGATGATAAATTGTTTTTTTCCATTATATCGTAGGCTACAGAAGCCATAGATGTAACAGCCGCTTTAAATACGATTTGGCCTTCCTGACGAACAAAGTGTTGTCGAGTTTCTACAGTTTCAATAGAAGCAGGTCTTTCTGAACCACCAGCCGGAATAGCTAAATGATTACGTCCAGCACCATCACACTTTAAAATAGAATCAATAATTCCGTTGTCGTCTTCAGAAGGTTCAAGCATTACTGCTCCACCGCCATCTCCGAAAATGATACAAGTAGTTCTGTCTTTATAATCGATTATAGAAGACATTTTATCTGCTCCTACAACAACTACTTTTTTGTATTTTCCTGTTGCTATGTATTGTGCACCAGTATCTAGAGCATATAAAAAGCCAGAACACGCAGCATTTAAATCGTATCCCCAAGCGTTGGTAGCACCAACTTTATCGCAAATGATGTTCGCCGTAGCTGGAAAAATCATATCCGGAGTAACTGTAGCACAAATAATCAGATCGATTTCTTTGGGATCAGTGTTGGTTTTTTCACAAAGCATGCGTACAGCATGTTCTCCTATAATAGAAGTACCGCCTTCTTCAAGCACCCTTCTTTCTTCAATACCAGTTCTCGATCTAATCCACTCGTCTGTAGTGTCAACAAATTTTTCTAGATCCTTATTAGTGATAACCTTTTCTGGTACATATCCCGCAACACCTGTAATTACTGCTCTTCTCATCTATTAATTAAATGCTTCTCTTGTTTTTCCACAAAGGTCGGCTTCAATCATGCTCTGTGTTAATTTAATCATATTCTTAATCGCCTCTGGAGTAGATGAACCATGTCCCACAACTACAGGGGAATTTACACCTAAAATAGGACTACCACCAAAAGATTGGTAATCTAATTTCTGAATAAAGTCATCTACAAATCCTCTTTTCTTCAATAAACCGTAAATACGTTCCATCGACTTTAAAACTACATTTCCAGTAAAGCCGTCTGTTACAATAACATCGGTGTCGTCGTCGAAAATATTATTTCCTTCAACATTGCCAATGAAATTAAAATCTTTTGAACCTTCCATTAATTCGAAGGTAGCTTGAGTAAGTAGGTTTCCTTTGCCTTTTTCTTTGCCAAGGTTTAATAAACCAATTCTTGGATTGTCCACTTTTAGAATGTGGTGGCTATAAAGAGAACCAAGTGTGCCAAATTGGTACATAACGTCAGGCTTGCAGTCGGCATTAGACCCAACGTCGAGTAGGACGTTACATTCGCCGTTTTCTTTTGGTTTGAATGAAATAACGCAAGGACGAATTACGCCGGGTACATTTTTAACGCTAAGCATAGCGCCAGCCATCATGGCTCCCGTATTTCCTGCACCTGCAAAGCCGTCGATTTTTTTCTCAACTAACATCCCGAAACCAATAGAAATACTAGAGTTTCTTTTTTCTCGGAGTGCTTTAAGTGGAGAATCTTTCATCTCAACTACCTCGGAGCAATCTACGATTTCGAAATCGTCGGGGTTTCCGCCCTCTTTGAGCAAGGCCGATTTAATTAAATCGGCTTTACCAAATAGAACCATTTCGATTAAGGAAGTGTCAAGCTCTTTTTGAGCTAGGAGAACACCTTGTACAGGGATCTCTGGAGCAAAATCACTTCCCATTATATCAATACCTATTCTCATCATAAGTTAAGAGAAGGAATGTAAAATGTTTGGGAAAAGTGAATTATACCGCTACTGCTTTTTCTACTGCTAATTTGCCTTTGTAATATCCACAATCATTACAAACACGGTGGTATTGTACTGGAGAATTACAGTTTGAACAAACTGATAGAGTAGTTGCACTCGCTTTGTAGTGTGTTCTTCTTTTATCTCTTCGGCTTTTCGATATTTTTCGTTTAGGATGTGCCATAGTTACTGTTAATTATTATACTATTTCTTTTAATTGATCCCATCTAGGATCGTTACTCTCTTTTATCACCTTGAATTTTTCTAAATTCTCTAACGCCTCTTTATTACATTCTCCCTCTAAGTGTACTCTTTTTGCGGGTATAAAAGTCATTACGCATTCGTAAACGAAGTGTGTAAGATCTATTTCACCACCAAATGAGGTTATCATCCAAACTTCATCATCAAAATTGTCGAACTCGCTAATTTTAACAATTAATTTTTCATTTCCTTTAATAGCCATGTCAAAACTTGATCCGCAACTATCACAAGGAACATTAACGTCACCTGTTATTTCAACTTCGAACACCATCATGTTGGAGCTCAAAACCAATTGAATGTCAATTTTTATATTGCATTCGCTGATTTCTGAAAAATCATATTTTTCAAAGAAACCCCCATCAATATTAAAACTATATTGATAAATGTCCTCTTTTAAACCAGCCAATGTAATTATAACTGTATCCAATTCTTTCATTCTTTCTTACTCAAAAAAGGCCTCAAAAGTAGTCATTTTCAACTGATTTAACAATTGATTGTCTGGAATATGTGGTAGGATTGGCAATGTATGGTGATCTTTAGGGGTTATGGTGCTCGTTCTGGCTTCATTGCCACAACCTGAAAGATGAGGCAATGAAGTAGCATTTGTATTAGGTCGTCACAGTTATCATGTTTTCGCTTGTTGAATAACGATATGGTATCTGTTTTTTTAATGGTTGGTATCTCAAGGATTATCGTCTTCCTTTCCCAAAACCTGAAGGATTTGAGGAAGGAGGGGCATTCAATTGTTTATTTTGCCTTTCTCCGGTGTGGAGGGATACTATATTAAAATTCGCAGTAAATTTTTGAAAGTAAACCGTTAGCTACGGAATGATGCAATCCTTCTTCTACCATGTTCCTTTAGGTCATGGAAAAGAAGGTAATTCTACGAGGCTTTCCTCGCCTCCACAACCTCCATTGCCTTAATAATAGCACAATGAAAAGAATTTTCTGATGCCATATTCTTTCCAGCGATATCAAAACCTGTTCCGTGGTCGGGGGAGGTGCGGACAAAAGGTAATGCTGCGGTAAAATTAACACCTGCGTTAAATGTTAGTGCTTTAAATGGAATTAAGCCTTGATCGTGGTACATGGCCAAGATGCCATCGTAATTTTCGTGAGCCTTAGATCCAAACAAACCATCGGCAGGGAAGGGACCATTTACATTTATGCCTGCTTCCTTTAATTTATTTATTGCAGGAATAATGGTTGTAATTTCTTCGTCGCCCAAAGTGCCATTGTCGCCAGCATGAGGGTTTAAACCAAGTAAAGCGATGTGTGGTGATCTAATTCCAGAATCTTTCTTTAAGCTATCCGACAGTAAAGTGGTTTTTCTAATCAACAGTTCTTCTGTTATCGCGCTGGCTATTTTACTCACAGGAATGTGACCTGTAGCAACGGCTATGCTTAAATTCTTATTTGTCATCAGCATCAACGGATCTTTAACACCACCACGAGAACCTAAATATTCGGTATGTCCAGGAAAGTTAAAAGCATCCGATTGGATGTTGTTCTTATTAATAGGGCACGTAACCAAGGCATCAATTTTTCCATCAACCAAATCATCTGTTGCTTTACTTAAAGAGATATAGGATAATTTCCCCATCTCAACGCTCGAAGCTCCAAATTCAATTGTAACCTCTTCGTCCCAACTTTTTAAAATATTGATGGTTCCAGCGATTCCTTCCATAGGGTCACCAATTACACGAACGGTGGTAGTACTATGGCCTATTAGCTCTAAATTTTGTCGAACTACAGGTTCCGAAGCGTAAATTATTGCAACGCATTCATTCGGTATGTTGTGGTTTAACAAGGCTTTAAGGGCTACTTCTAAACCAACTCCATTTAAATCTCCTGCCGAAATGCCTATCCTTACTGCCGACATATTATTTTTTATTAGCGATGTCTAAGAAGAAATTATACAACAACCTAACTCCATAACCAGTTCCGCCTTTAGGTCGGTAGCTATCTGGAGCCGTTAAAAATGCCGTGCCAGCAATATCAATGTGGAGCCATGGGTAATCTATAAAATTCTCTAAAAATTTACCAGCCGTAATTGCTCCAGCAGTTGGTCCGCCCATGTTGCTTAAATCTGCTACATCAGATTTTAATTGCTCACCATATTCGTCCCAAAACGGAAATTCAGCTAATCGTTCATGAGTTTTAAGACCACAATTTTTTAGCCTGAATTTAATTTCTTCATCGGCAGTACCCATTAATACACTTGCCTGGGCACCAATTGCTGCATGTGCAGATCCTGTAAGCGTAGCCAAATCGATTACCAGTTCTGGTTTGTACTTTTTTGCATAACTCAATGCATCGGCTAAAATTAATCGGCCTTCTGCATCCGTATTCATTACCTCAACCGTCATTTTGTTGTGCATGGTAATTACATCGCTAGGCACAATTGCGTTTCCGCCAGGGCGATTGTCCGTAAGTGGCAACAGTCCTATAATGTGAATCGGTAATTTCGAAAGCGCGATTGCATTAATTACACCGGTAACTGTGGCGGCCCCTCCCATATCACATTTCATCATGTCCATGGAATTTGGAGTAGGCTTTAAACTTAAACCACCAGTATCAAACACAACACCTTTGCCCACCAAAACATAAGGCTTTTTATTAACTACTTTTTTAGGTTTCCATTCTAGAATGCAAAACGCGGGAGGATCTACGCTTCCTTTGTTCACAGCAAGAATTCCACCCATTTTTAAAGTGCTAATCTGTTTTTTGCCCAATATATGAACTTTAAAGCCTGATTTTTTGCCAAGTTTAGCGACATCTTTCGCCATTTGATCGGCAGTTAAATACGATAAAGGTTCGTTTACCAAGTCGCGAGCAATCAATACCGAATCCAATTGATTTTGCAATTGTCCTGCTTCAGCTTTGGTTAAATTGTCAGATTTAATTTTGATTTGACTCAGCGAGTTATCTTTTTGCTTGCCAGTTTTGTGATTTAAAAACTGATAATTCCCGAGTGCAATTCCTTCTGCAATAGCAGTAGAAATGCCTTGAATCTTAAGATTGTCGACAACTACAGCACTTTTTATTTTCTGTGTGTTTAGTTGAGCAACGATGATGTTTCCGTTTTTCCGGGTGTCTTCTAGCAGTTTCGGCGACGAAGCTTTGTCGCCAATTTGAATAACGAAAACCATTCTATTGTACTGGTTTAAAGTAACAAAAGGGTTGGCTTTGTCTTTTAGCTGTTTTTTAACATGATCAACTTCGGCTTTCGAAAGGCCAAATTTATCTAATCCTAAAAGGTCTGATTGTAGCAATATCAGCGAATCTGACGCTGAAAATGAGCTGGTTAAGTTTATAGAAGTCCGCACAATTATTTGTAAATTTATAGTCCTCAAAATTATTAAAAAATACAGTAACAGAATGGATCAACAGATCAACGAATTATTTAAACGAGCTTTAAATTCAGAATTTCTCTCAGCCGACGAAGGTCAATTCTTATTTGAGAAGGCTTCAACGTCAGCATTGTCCTTTGTAGCCAACGAAATGAAGAATCAGCGGAAGAAAGACAATGTAGTTACATGGATAATTGATAGAAATGTAAATACTACCAATGTTTGTACTGCAAATTGTAAGTTCTGTAACTTTTATAGGGTTCCGGGGCATGGTGAGGCATACATTACAACAATGGAGCAGTATAAGACTAAAATTGACGAAACAATTGAGTTTGGTGGCAATCAGTTACTTCTCCAAGGTGGACATCATCCAGAACTTGGACTGAAATTTTACGTAGATACTTTTAAGGGCATCAAAGAGATGTATCCCGATTTGAAATTACACGCTTTAGGACCTCCCGAAATAGCACACATTTGCAAGCTGGAAGGGATGTCTCATACCGCTGTTTTAACAGAATTAAAAGCCGCAGGACTCGATTCTTTGCCGGGTGCTGGTGCCGAAATTTTAAATGATAGAGTTAGAAGATTGATTTCTAAAGGAAAATGTACGGGAAGCGAATGGCTTGATGTTATGAGGGCTGCTCATCAACTTAATATTACTACTTCGGCCACTATGATGTTTGGCCATATTGAAACTTTGGAAGAACGATTTGAGCATTTGGTATGGTTGCGCGAGGTGCAAGAAGAGAAGCCTGCTGATTCGAATGGGTTTTTGGCATTTATCCCTTGGCCGTTTATGGATGAAGGTACTTTGCTATTAAATGTAAAAGGAATTAAAAATAATGTCACTTCTGACGAGTATATCCGTATGCTAGCCATTAGCAGGATTATGTTACCGAATATAGAAAACATTCAGGTGTCGTGGTTAACTGTTGGTAAAGAGACTGCACAGGTGTGTTTACACGCTGGTGGCAATGATTTTGGATCGATTATGATAGAAGAAAATGTGGTTTCTGCTGCGGGTGCACCACACCGTTTTAGTGCAACAGGAATTCAAGATGCGATTAGAGAAGCTGGATTTGTTCCACAACTTAGAACGCAGGAATA
>SPKZ01014397.1_pt1 | contig 36426 bp, 33 predicted proteins | sample 2456571 | NCBI WGS metagenome assembly SPKZ01 (sample SAMN11192286, study PRJNA482655) | marine metagenome | biome: ENVO:00000447; feature: ENVO:00000244|ENVO:00000211|ENVO:00000569|ENVO:00002023; material: ENVO:00002151; isolation source: ocean water from marine abyssalpelagic zone ...
GGCACATCGATGGTGTTCACCACGGTGGTGCCCTCTTTCCAGACTAGCTGGAACTTGCGGTCGCCCCGCACTTCGATGTGAAGCGTCTTGTCCTTAGGCTGATCGTCCAACTCCTTCTCAGGATCGGGCGGGCCGGGCACATTCGCGTCCGCATTCACTCGCGCCATTCTGGACCAAACAGCGGTCACCAGAAGGAACGCTACCAGACACAGCAGAAAGTCAATGAACGGGATAAGCGGAATTTCATGGTTCGTGGCGCGCCCTTTGCCATGTCCTCCGCCCGTATCAATACCAGCCATCTTTGCTCCTCGATCAGTTCGTCAATGTTCAGGTTCTTGTCGTATCGGCTATAGGAATCCAGCGTACAGCGGGCGCGTCAAAGCACCCGCTGTAGACCGAAAGGAAACCTAGCCGTCCAGGCCCTGAAGGTTGACCTTCTGGCGGTTCTGAACCACGAGATTGAGGACGCGAACAGAAGCCTCGTTGATGTCGTCTTCCATACCCTGAGTCTTGCCGTTCAGAGCAGCAAAGCCCATGAGCGCGACAACCGCGGAGAGCAGACCGAAGGCGGTGCAGTTCATCGCCTCCGAAATACCTTCAGCCAGGATCCGAGCTTTCTGGCTTGGGTCAACGCCTTCGCCGCCGACCGCGGTGAAGGCCTTGATCAGACCGACGATGGTACCGAACAAGCCGCAAAGCATCGCGAGGTTGGCGAACAGGGCGAGGAAGCCCGTACGCTTGTTGATCTTCGGCATCTCAATGAGAGCCGCCTCATCCATGGCAGCCTGAACTTCTTCGTCCGGGCGATTTACCTTGACGAGACCAGCCTGAACGATGCGTGCCAGCGGCGCATTGGCGGCCGAACACATCTTTACGGCGTTGGAGACTTCGCCGGCGAGAATGCATTTCTGCATAGTCGACATGAAGACGTCCTTGTTGATCGACGCACCGAACAAAAAGATCGTGCGCTCAACGATGACGGCGATCGCAGCGATGAGCCAGAAGAGAATGAGCCACATCGCCCATCCACCCTCTTGATAGTGCTTCCACATGTCAGCTAGCATGGATTCTTACCTTCTCGTTTCTTCCGACCGCTCCCCACCTAAGGGTCTAGAGCGATCCGCAATTAGCCAGGCTTCGAACATTTTCTCCACCTGGACTGGATTCAAGTGCCTCGACGGACATGTCCACCGGGGCCGGGATGCTTCATCTTGCTGAAGTAGACCCAGCACCGTCAAGCGCGATTGGGTAGTGACACTGTCTTCGCATCTGCCCGGAAAGTTCTAGGATTCTCGATATATAGTCACAATTGAGGACTCAACCCCGGAAACCCTCGCAGACATTGGCGGAAGCGCGTCTCCTCCGCGCCAACAGCGTGGACGCACTTCCGAACACGGGCCGGCCGACCCGTTTTGCATGCGCGCACATCCGTACAGCTGATCGACGTCCTGGGGCAGGTCTGGCGACCTCCAGACCGATCGTGATGATGCATTTTGCCACGCCTCGGCTCAATCGGTTCTGTTAAGTCTCCGCGGTCTCACGCTTAACATTCCCAGCCAGATGGTCGCAGTGTGGTTGTGCAGCGAGGGGCAGTTGAAGGGTTGGCGCGCCAGTTCGAGCGGTGCTCATCTGTCACGATCAACGCGTCTAGGCTCAAGCTAGGCTGCCGAGCGAAAGACAAAACGGCCGTTCGATCTTTCCGGCAATACCTTCAACGCGCCCGGTCACCGAGCCGCGCAGGCCAAGCGCGTTGCCAACCACGGTCCCGACTCCACACGCTGACGCCTGCTTCCACTGCAGTGTCGCGCGGCCGCTGGCGCACCAACCGACATATCGAAGGTCTGGGCCGGACATATCGAAGGTGGCCGCGCGCCAGCCGAAAATGAATTCCGATGAGCGCTTCGCGAACACGGGCCTTGCAACCACTCTTCAGCGAACGCTATATTCAAGCTCTAGGCTTCACGGCGTAGCCCACGGAAATCGTGGGAGCGACCAGATGAGAAGCTGAGCACTTAGAAAGGGAATCGGGGAATGCATCTTCTGCTTTTTGCAGCCGAAGGGTCTTCGCATAGCGACCAGTTCATGGCGGCCTTCAAGCACAATCCGACCTTCATGGTCATGAATATGTGCGTCTCGGCTATCGTGCTGACAGTGACCATCGAGCGCTTCTACTTTCAGGCGTCGCGGTACAAGGTGAACTCGCATGAGTTCTTCGCCCAAATCAAGAAGCTGGTGTCCGCGGGAAATATCGACCGCGCCATCAAGCTTTGCGAAGCCAGCGACTACCCAGTACTGCAGCTTGTTAAGGCGGGGCTCACCCACTCCAACAAGGGCCCGGATGAAATCGACGCCGCTCTCAGCGAGAAGCTCAGCGAATTGAAGCCGGAAGCTGAAAAGCGAATCGGTGCACTCTGGTCGCTCGCTAACATCGCGACGCTGATTGGACTGCTCGGCACCGTGTTCGGGCTTATCGCCACCTTTGCTGCCATCGCTGCCCCTGGCCTCTCCGGGGCCGACAAGCAAGCGATGCTCGCAAACGGTATCGCGGAAGCGATGTACAACACCGCCATCGGGCTCGGCATCGCCGTGTTCTGCATGGCAGTACACGTAATCCTTCACACCCGGTCGAAGAACATCCAGCACGATCTTGAATCGGTAATGGAGCGCACCTTCAACCTCCTCACTTTGCAATCGCGCTAAGTCGCGCTGCATCCCCCATTGACAAGTCCACTCGCCGAATTCGATGAGTAATCTTTCAGCAGCACAGCGCAGTAAGGTTCGTCGGAGCAGTCAGACGGCAGAACTGGATCCGAGCGAGGAGGGGGGCGAACTCAATATCGTCCCCTTCCTCGACATCATCATCAATATTCTGATCTTCGTACTGGCTACCGTCAGTGTGACGTTCATTACGTCGATTCAGTCACGGGCGCCCAGCGCTGGCGGTGGTGGTGTTCGTAAAGATCAGGACAAGCAAGCGCTAAACCTAACGGTTTTTATTACCAATCCGGGAATCTCGATCAAGGCGAGCGGCGGCAACATTGCGTCGGGATGCACCGGACAGGGCGGTGGCATCACCATTCCCGTGAAGAGCGGGCAACACGACTACGTCGCTCTTACGGAGTGCGCGTTGAAGTTGAAGAAGGCCTCTCCCGAGTTTGCAGACGAAACGCAATTCTCCGTGGCGGCCAACCCCGACACTGATTACCAGACCATCATCAGTGTGATGGATGCGCTTCGAAACGCGCCGAACGGCGACGCTCTGTTCGAAGAGGTCAACTTCAAGGTGCCCCGATGAGCAACCCCGAAGCCCCGAATCCAGCACCAGCTGCCGCCGGTGCGACGGTTGCCCAATACAAGGCGGCCCTCCGCACTGCGATTCGTCGCAACCAGAAGGGGGAAGAGGTCAACCACCTCAACATCACGGCGATGCTCGACATCATGACGATCATCCTGGTCTTCCTTTTGAAGACCCTCGGGGAGTCTGCCGGCGCAATCCCTCAGAGTGACGACCTGATGATTCCCAAGTCTATCCTGCGCACCGAGCCTGCTCAGGACGGCGTGAAGGTCACGATCTCTAAGAGCCAAATCATGGTCGGCAACGAGCAGGTTCTGAAGCTGCCGTCACGGGAATCACTAGTGAACGGCGTCGGCGCTCGGCACAAGAATGGCAATCCGAACACACTGTTGATTGTCCCGCTCGGCAACGCGCTTCGCTCCGCACGACAGACGGACAAGGCGATTCTTACGGCCAAGGGCATGGACGCATCCAGTTCCGAGGCGATGATCATTTGCGACAACACCGTGCCGTATCGACTTTTCATGGAAGTGCTTTACACGCTGGGTCAGAACGAGTTCGCCACGTATCACCTCATGGTGATGCAGAGCGAAGCTAAGTAATCGCATCATGCTGGGTCTGCGGTAGCGCCAGTGGGTGCAGGCGGCTCAAAACTGCACGGTCTCCACTCGAGTCAATTCGTTTGAGCAAGATTAGCGATTTCCGGGCGTTTTTGGCGCAATGTCGCGGCGACCGCCATTTCCGACTGCCCTAGGCAATTGCAGTTGCCGTCAGCCAGACTGACTGCTAGCAGATAGATGTTACGGACGTTGCTGGTAGAGGCCAGTCGCGATTGGTCAGTTCAGGCGGTCCTCCTATTCTTGGAGATTGTTCCGGACCGGCTCAGCCGTCGGCTCTCCGTTAGCCCCGTCCGCCCCGCTTCTTACGAAGGTGCCGTTAGCTATCTGAGCAGCGCAGCACCGTCTCACACCCGTCTTTCCGACGGGCATTCCACCGTCAACGGTGCTCACCGTTCTCTCCCGCCGCGGGCCCCATACCACAGAGGCCCCAGTCTCACGTTCTAGTTCTGCCATGACCCCCTCCTCTTGTTTGCGAGCCATGCTGTGTCTTCGATAGCCGACGCCCTCTCCACACTTTCAGACCGCGGACTGCGCCGGCTGCTGGGAGCCCGAACCTTTCTCCGAGGCTTGGACTACGAGAAGCGGCGTGTGGTGAGTCGTGTTCAGGTCAATACAGACAACGCCGTCGGTACCGTCAAAGGAACGGACAAAGATCCCTACTCGGTGTGTATTCGTCTGGGCGGCGAAGGCATCACCAGCGAGTGCAGTTGTCCTGCCTTTCAAAAGTCCGGACAGCACTGCAAACACGTAGCCGCCCTGCTCATCACTGTGCGCAACCAAGCGCGTGCGGATCGTCCGCCGCGAGACGTCCCGTCTCAATCGCCAATGCCGAGCCCGGCGAGCCAACCTAGCGAGTCCAAATCTGGACGCCGGCGAGAACGGCGACGGCGCGCCCAGGCAATGCAAGCAGGCGCCCCCCCCGGAGTGTCACTGCCGAGCCCTGACGCGAGCGCAAAACCCACCGGCATGGGCGCCTGGCTCGCTCCCGACGGCGCTCGCAGAACCCTGGAACTAGAGTTCCGCGCGCACGTCCGGCAAGGCGGGCTCACAGTAACGGTGCTCGATCTGGAGTCACGGACCCCACTCCTACCGAGTGTTGCACTCACGTGGCAGGCGCTGAGCCCCACCCAAGATCGCGATGCCCTTCGAATTTTGGTCCGATTCGAGAGCGGAAATCCGCGCCACCCAGCCGTGGATATTCGTGGCGAGGATGTATCCGACCTCCTCCGCTGCTTGAAAGACTCCCGCGTCCTGCTCGAACCCGCCCTCATGCAGCTTCGCTTTGACGACGAGCCACTCGCGCCGCAGTTCGACCTAGAAATGGTTGGCAGTGAAACCATTGTCGCGAAGGCCACCTTCCGACCTAGCGGTGAGGGTCGCCCCTATCCCCTCACTCAAGGGGGCTGGTTTGAAGGCTCTCCCGGCTGGCACGTGGACACCACCGAGGGCGTGGCACGCCCCATCGACACGAAGGTCTCCCCGGCAGCCCTTCGACGACTCATCCGAAGTCCAACGATCGCAGAACGCGCGGCCGACCTAATCGATCTCGTCACCAACAGCCTTCCGAAAGTTGCGCTGGAGGTGGGCGCGCCACTTCCGGATCTCTCCCAAGTGGCCGACGTGATCGACCTCACACCGGAATTCCGCATGCGAGCCGGCGGCAATCTGGTGGAGGCGTCAGTATCGCTCCGAGCAGCCTATGGCGACCTCGAGGTCGAGGTTCGCGCGGATGGCATGTCACCTCCCGTAATTGTCGAGCCGCCCCAAGAGGGACAAAAGCGAGCGAAGTGCATTCGTACCGACATCGTCGCCCAGCAACAGGCCGCTCAGACTCTGATCTCGCTCAATCTCACACCCAATGAAAGCGGAGAGTCATTCATCGCCCGCGGGGACGACGCGATCCAGTTTTGGTCCGAGGGCATCGGCTCACTCCCCGAAAGCTGGGAGCTTTACGTGCCGGAAGAACTGGTAGGCGCTCAAGTTAGAGCGGCGCCCGTGGTAATGAGTGCTCGCGTCTCTAGCGGTATGGACTGGCTGAATCTCAAGGTCAGCTGGGAGAGCGATGGCGTAGGCGTCACCCGTTCGGAGATCGAACAGTGTCTGCGCGAAGGGCGAAAATATGTACGCCTCTCCGACAACTCTTTCGCGCCGCTCGACGCGGACCGAGTGAAATCCCTGATGGACAGAGAAATTGAACTCATGTCCGCGGAATCGAAAGCGGGCAAGCTCCCCCTATCTCAAGCCGGCAGGGTCCAGGAGTTGCTCGCGCAGGCAGACTCCGCGAACATCGCAGCGGGAACCAAGCAACTGTTCAAGAAGCTGGAGTCCATCAGCAACATCAAGGCCATTAAGAAGCCAGCTGGGCTCAAGGCAACTCTCCGCCCGTACCAGAAACAGGGATTGGCCTGGCTCCGATTTGTCCACGACATGTCATCGGGCGGCGTACTCGCCGACGACATGGGGCTCGGCAAGACCATCCAAACGATCGCGCTATTCTTGTCGCTGAAACCAGACATCAAGAATTTCAAAGCCCTCATCGTCGCTCCGACGAGCGTTGTGAACAACTGGAAACGAGAGATCGAGCGCTTCGCCCCCAGTCTCACCACCGCCCTGTGGCACGGCGCCGGGCGCAAAGAGCAGAAGGACGAGCTCTCCGCCGCCAACATCATCATCACCAGCTACGCGTTGTTGCGCCGCGACATCGATTTCCTAAAAAACTTAAAGCTCGACTACGCCATTCTCGACGAGGCGCAGAACATCAAGAACCCGTACAGTGCAACGGCCCAGGCCGCGAAGGATCTCACCGCCACGCGTCGATTGGCCCTGACAGGAACGCCGATCGAGAACCGGCTCACTGAAATTTGGTCGATCTTCGAGTTCGTCAGCCCGGGTCTACTCGGGCCGCTGAAACGCTTTGAAGAAAAGTTCGCTAGACCCATCGATCAAGGCGATTCGAAGAAGGCCGCACGGCTTCGGGCGGTCATTCATCCCTTCATTCTCCGCCGTACGAAGAACGAGGTAGCTAAAGATCTACCTCCGAAGATCGAGAGCAACAAAATCATCGATCTGCCGAAAGAGCAGCGAGCCGTGTACACGCAGTTGATGCGCGAAGTCAGAGCTCAGGTCATGGGCGAAGTGGAAAACAAGGGCCTCGCGAAGAGCCAGATCCACATATTGGCGGGACTCACCAAACTACGACAGGCCGCATGTGACCCGCGCCTGCTGGGATTGCCTCGGCAATTCTCCCACGATGACAGCGGGAAACTCGCAGTACTTCGTGAGCTGATGACGGAATGCGAGTCCGGTGGGCACAAAGTTCTGATCTTTAGCCAGTTCGTGCAAATGCTCAAGCTCGTACGCTCGGCGTTGGACGAAGACAAAGTACGCTACGAGTACTTGGACGGGTCCACCACCAACCGTCAGGCAGTCATCGATCGCTTTCAAGAGGATCCGACAGTTACCGCATTCCTCATCAGTCTCAAGGCAGGCGGTTCCGGGCTGAACTTGACGGCCGCGGACACGGTGATTCACTTCGACCCTTGGTGGAACCCAGCCGTCGAGGATCAAGCCTCCGATCGCGCGCATCGCATCGGCCAGAGGAAGGTCGTCACGGTCTACCGCCTCGTCGCTGCCGGCACGATCGAAGAGAAGATCCTTCAGCTGAAAGACAAGAAACGCCAGCTCGTCGCTTCCGTCCTGACTGAGGACTCCGGCGGTGCAAAAAAGCTCACTAAGATGGACTTGGACGATCTGTTTCGCGTCGACTGATTGTCGTCGACTGCCACACGTCGACTACCACTCCATAGTGGGGCGCGGGGCCACTAGTGCGACGCTCCCCACAGACGAAGAGCGAAACTATCTCCGCATGGATATATTCATGAGCAGTCCGAAACCGACCAACACGGTGATCACGCTCGACCCACCGTAAGAAAATAGCGGCAGAGTGATTCCGACAACAGGAATAATCCCCACGGCCATGCCCACATTAAAAAACGTATGCCAAAAGAACATCGCGCCGACGCCCACCGCTACCGCTGAGCCGAAACGATCTTTCGCCGACGCCGCTACATTGAACGACCAAATACAGACGAATCCGTAGAGTAACAGCAAGGACGCGGCCCCAACGAATCCGTGATCCTCAGCAAATACGCTGAAGGGAAAGTCGGAGAATTGATCGGGAAGGAAGCCGAATTGATTCTGCGTTCCTTCTTTGAACCCTTCGCCGGTGAGCCCGCCGTTCCCGATAGCCGTCTTCGACTGAAGTGCGTGCCAGCCAGCGTCCTTGTCCTGTTCCGGATTCAGGAAGCTGGTAACTCGCGCTTTCTGATACGGCAGCAAAATATACTCCCACAGGCCGATACCTCCGAGGACGCCGCTGACCGCCAGTGCCGCCAAGGTCTTGTGATGGATCTTGATCGTCGCCATCATCGCCATCACGCTCAGCGTGTAGATGGTAGATGTCCCGAAATCCGGCTGACTCATGACCAGAACGACGGGCAGCGCGCAGAGAAAACCTGCCGGCAGCAGATCCACTAAGGTTCGAGACTCAGACTTCGAGTCTTCGGATAGGTTCTTGGCGACCGCCAGGATCACCAATATTTTCATGAACTCGCTGGGCTGGAACGTGAAACTCCCCAATTTGATCCAACGGGAAGAGCCGCGAATCTCGCCGCCAAGCACAAACACCAAGAGCAGGGTAACTACCCCCCCGACATACAGCACGTAGGCTAGCCGCTCGAAGTTTCGATAGTCGATAACAGATACCAAGATGGCCAACAGTCCACCGACAACCAACCAATACACTTGGTTGACGTAGACGTCGGCGAGCCCGGTTCGACCGCTCAGAGCGTAGGGACTGGTGGCGCTGTACAAGTTCACGACCCCGATCACAGCGATGAGAACGACGCTGAGGAACAGCGGCCAGTCGAACTGATCGTGGTAGCGACGACGGCGAGAGTCGTAGAGCGACACTAAAGACTGTCCGACTTCTTTTTATCGGCCCGCTCGGCCCGACGGCGGGCGCGCAACTGCTGCCAATCTCGCACCACCCTCATCGCCACGGGCACAGCGTTCTTGCCGCCCGCGCCACCATGCTCGATCAGAACCACGATGGCAATTTCTGGAGACACCGCCGGCGCATAGCCGCTGAACCACGCATGGTCCCGGTTGAAGTACCACACTCGACCCGGGTCCACAGTTTTGGCACTCACGCGACTGACTTCCGCCGTTCCGGTCTTGCCAGCCATGTCGACCCCATCGATATGCTCCTTGTAGGCGGTCCCCTTTCGGGTGGTCACTACTTCGGTGAGGGCACTCCGAATCGCGGACAATCGATCGGGATCCACATTCACAATTCGTCGGACCCGGGGAGGGAAATCCTGAACTACGGTTCCATTGCTGGTCTCGATACTGCGAACTACCTGCGGCTGATACAGGGTGCCCCCGTTCGCAATCGCAGCGTAGGCTAACGCCAACTGGAGAACGGTCACAGTGGTCGCGCCCTGACCGATCGCTGCCAGCAGCTTGAACCCGCCTCGGTACTGCCCTTTGTAGCGCCGGGTGTACCAGGAACGTGTCGGCATTCGGCCACGGGCCTCGGGGTTGATTCCAATGCCAGTCTTGGTTCCGAATCCGAAGTCCATACCGACCTCTGCCAGGTCGTCAATCCGCATCGCTTCGCCGAGCTGGTAAAAATAGGTGTTACACGACTGCACAATCGCCTCATGCAGATTCACTCCGCGGTGAACTCCGGTGCAACGAAAGTATCGCTTGCCGAATTCGTATCCACCTCGGCAGTCCACCTCATCGTGAGCTCGCATCTTGCGTTTCGCCAGCGCCGCTAGCGCACTAAATGGTTTGTAGGTCGAGCCGGGCGGATAGGCGGCGGAGATCGTCTTGTCGAGTCGAGGTTTTAAGGGATCGTTCGTCAACCTTTTGTACGCATCGCGAACCGCCTGTTTGCCCTTGGACCCGGAAGCCACTTCCGGGTTGAAGCTGGGTTTCGATAAGGCCGCCAGGATCCGTCCCGTGCGCACATCCGCGACCACGACGGCCCCGCCGAGCTGACCGCGCATAGCCCGTTCGACGGATTGTTCCAACTCGATGTCGAAGGTCAGCGAGATATCTCGCCCTGGCACCGGTTCTAGACGCCTCGGTTCCTCAAGATAACGTTTTTCGATCGCCTCGCGATCGCGCCGCTTGTTGGCCTTTCGGACGTATTTTTTCCATCCCCTCTGCCCCCGAAGGTAGCTCTCCCATCGCCGTTCGACCCCGACGGCACCGAGACGATCGCCGGAACGGTATCCCCGCCCTTCGAGCCGCGCCAACGATTCGGCGTCGACCTCCCGCATATAACCAACGATGTGAGCGCCCAATTCGCCGTAGGGGTAATAACGAACCGCCTGCGGTGATACCTCTACGCCCTCCAACTGGTCTTCATGAGTCTCGAGAACGGCCACCACCTCTCTCCGTAGATCGACCTTCAGTAGGGTCTGCTGGTTGGCTCGGCGCGAATTCTGTACGCCGAGGATCTTCGCCTCCATCTCGACGCGTTCCGCGTCCGTCAGCCCCATCAACTGAGCCACCCTCGGCCAGGTCTCCTTCATGTCGATTTGTTCAGGGACGACATAGGCGTTGTAGCTAGGGCGACTGCCGGCCAGAACCTGGCCGTGAGCGTCCCGGATCACGCCCCGCGTCGTATTCAAGGTGCGGGTACGGACGATATTTTTTCTCGCTTGAGCCCGATGCTGGTCCCCCTCGACTATCTGAAGTTGCACGAGACGACCGATCAGACCCGTGAAGGCGAGTACCACCAGGAAGACGATTCCCCGGTAGCGACGGCGGTAGTCCATCACATCGGACCGAAGCAAGAGGCTACTCATATACTGAGCTCTCCTGCCGACCGCCCACTGAGAGAACCGTAACGCAAACGTTCGGCGAGACCGAACACCAGGGGGGCACATAGCGCAGTCGCAGCAGCCCGCGGGAATACAACCGCCGATATCTCTACCGGTCGGAACGAGTCAGCGCCGAAAATGGCGAGCAGCACCAATACGATCAAACTCTCCACCACGGAAAACGCGAAGGCCAAGGTCATTTGGGTCAAAAATGTCTGCGCCGCAAACCTGACCCCGGCGACCCGCGCCAACCACCACGTCACCATCGTCACAAAGGTGAACAGCCAGGGCGGAGCCGAGGAGGCCAAGCCCAGTGCGTGACCCAAAACAAAGGCGAGGACGGCCCCGCGGACCATCGAGGCCTCGTGCACTGCGAGAAACACCACGAGCGGCAACACCAGACTGGGCGTCGACGCACGAATGCCGAACTCCGCACCCCAGGAGTTGATGGTCGCGATCACGGGCGAGAGATTCCCCTGCAGTATGATCAGGAACACCCCTACAAGCAGCAGCGCAGCATTCCGCATATGCGCTTACCGCTTCACCGAACCAGACCGTCCGCGGGGACTGCAGTCCTTGGTCTCGCGAAGTACGATGAGCACGTCCTGAAGCCGGGAAAAGTCGACGGTCGGCTCCGCTTCCAACGACTGGAAGGTACCGAAGTCCCGCTTCGATATCTTGGTGACGCGCGCAACCGGGAGCCCCTTCGGAAAGCGGCAACCCAGTCCGCTGGTGAGTAAGACATCGCCGACGTCCACTTCATCGGAACGTTTCATCATTTCTACGTGGGCCACATATCTTGAGAGATCGCCCGTTCCACGGATGAAGCCACGAGCACCGGTGCGCTCCACGACAACATCGACGCCGAAACTGGCGTCCACAGTCAGTCGTACATCCACCTTGTCGGCGTAGGTCTTTTCAACCGTGCCGACCACGCCATCGACCGATACTACCGGCATATGGGATTTTAGGCCCGGGGCCGCACTGTCCAGCACCACCCGTGTCACGCGGAAATAGTCCGTCGTATCCTTAGCTATCACCATCGCGCTGACGGTTTCGTCCACCATCTCCTCGCGAAGCGATAGCAGTCGGCGTAGACGGCGGCTCTCCGCTTGAGCGCCCCGTAACTGCCGGATTTCGCCACGTAGACGCGCGTTTTCATAGGCCAGCTTGTTGTTGTCGCTCTTGACGTCAACCAGGTACACGTAGTCGCCCACAATACTGGACACGAATCGGGCGGCCGCGGCGCACGCGTATACGATGGGATCGGCGACACGCATGATAGCGCGGTCGACAGCCCCAAGTTCATCTGGGCGCCGAATCCCCGCCCGCAAGAAGAAGAAGGGTACGGCGATGAGGAGAACGACTAAGATGGTATCGCGAATTCGCTGAAAGCGTCCCACGACCTATCCGATTGCCACTTCTCGGAGCAGTTCGATGTGATCGAGAGTTTTCCCGCTCCCCAACACAACAGCGCTGATGGGATCGTCGCACACCATCACGGGCAATCCGGTCTCTTCACGGAGCAAAACATCGAGGTTCTGGAGGAGTCCACCTCCGCCCGTCAAGACAACACCCTTGTCGACGATGTCCGCCGCCAGTTCCGGTGGTGTGCGCTCCAAAGCAAGTAGGACTGCTTCAACGATCGCGTTGATCGGCTCGGCCATGGCCTCGCGCACTTCATCCGAGTTCACCACTACGGTCTTGGGGATGCCCGCAATCAGGTCGCGACCCTTAACGTCCATGGTGCGCTGCTCGTCGAGAGAATAGGCATTGCCGATGGTGATCTTGATGCGCTCTGCGGTCTGCTCGCCGATGGCGAGATTGTACTTACGTTTCATGTAAGCGACGATCGCCTCGTCCATCTTGTCCCCGCCAACGCGAACGCTTTGGGAGTAAACGATTCCGGCAAGGGAGATGACGGCAACTTCCGTGGTTCCGCCACCAATATCGACCACCATATTGCCGCTGGACTCGGTGATGGGCAGACCGGCGCCGATGGCGGCTGCCATCGGTTCTTCAATTAGATAGACCTCTCTGGCGCCAGCGCTCTCTGCCGTCTCTTTCACCGCGCGTTTTTCCACCTCGGTAATGCCGAATGGCACGCAGATGATGATGCGGGGCTTGACCAGCGTGCGCCGATTGTGCGCCCGAGAGATGAAGTACCGGAGCATGGCTTCGGTGATTTCGAAGTCGGCGATGACGCCGTCCCGGAGGGGGCGAATCGCCTGAATGTTGCCGGGAGTACGGCCCAGCATCTCTTTGGCGGCCCGGCCAACAGCGCGCACGCTCATATCGCCGCGCGCATCTCGGGAGACAGCGACCACCGAAGGTTCACAGCTGACGATTCCCTTGCCCTTCACGTAGATGAGGGTCGTAGCTGTCCCTAGATCGATAGCTAAATCGTTGGAGAAGAGCCCGTATAGCCAGTCAAATATCATGAGAAGATCTCAGAAAGTTGCTTCGTTGGAAACGCCGTATACATCGAAAAGTCGCGCATTCTGTACGTCCCGAAGAAGTCGAGCGGTCGTAACAGCGCTCCGCCCGGATCGCAATTTGCGCCACGGTACATGCGGCTGGCGGTTGGGAAACCGTCGACCCCAACAGCCTGATATCGCTACCTAAATGGCCCCACTGATTAATTTGGACCGGCGGGCCGATATTTAATCTTCGTCTCGCACAACCAAAAATCGTCAGATCCCAGCACACACCCACCCGGGCTGTCCCATCGATAGCGCACGGTCGGTTCGAAAACACCATGCTGGGGAAGCGAGTTACTCGTCGGCATCCCAGTCGCTGCCACGACGGTGGGAACGAAAGCCCTCGCTCTCGCGTCTGGGCCGCTCGGCACTGCCCTTGAGGCGGTTCTTTCGGGGCTTTTCTTTGCGCTGCTTACGCCCGCCGCCTTCGCCGCCGCCGCCGGTACTACGCCGGGGTTCATCCCAAGAGCCCCGCTCTGGAGGAGGACCAGGAGGAGCCGACGGGCCTGAATCATATCCGCCGCCGCCGCCGCCGCCGCCGCCGCCGCCGCCGCCGCCGCCGCCGCCGCCGCCGCGGGGTGCAGGTCGGGGTCCACGATCGCCCTTCGCTCGGGCGACACTGATCGCCAGCTGCCGGCCTTTCATGGCCAGCGAGGCCAAGGCATCCACTGCACCCTGAGCCGCCTCAGCGTTTTCCAGGGTTACAAATCCGAATCCGCGCTTTCGCCCGTCGGGGTCGGACGGGAGATGCACACGAATGACAGGAGTGACTCCTGCCTCTTCGATCAAGCCCGTTAGCTCCGACTCACTAGCATCGTAGGGCAAATTGCCTACGTATAACGTGCGGTCATCGCTTCCACCGCCGCCTCCCGCAGGGCGGACTCCGGCAGGTCGATCCCGGCGCTCGCCTCGCGCGCCGCCCGGTCCTGCGCCGTCCTGGCGAAATTCCCGCACGGTAATCGAGCGCCCGGACTGCAGAGAGCCGTCGAGGGATTCGCGAGCGGCTTTCGCCTCGTCCGCTGTTGAGAGCGTTACAAATCCGAACCCGCGGGGGCGACCTGTCGCTCGATCGTGTGGGAGGCTGACGTCCACAACGTTGCCACCGGTGGCTTCAAATATTTCTTTTAGAACTGCGGCGGTTACGGCATCGGGCAAGCCAGCCACGAATAGCTTGCAAGAATCATCGGCTGGCATGTTGGTATTTCGAAAACCTTGTACTGGGGGATCGAGTCCCGCGAGTGGTTGTGGGCACGCCAGATGTGGGTGCAACGGGCACGATATCCAGCCACGCCCCATCGTCAACCCATTGAGCGTTTTTCCTGCGTGTTTTTAGCCCAGCTGGGCTATGCAAGCCGCCATCAGGGTCGATTTGGGCAGGTTCGGTTTACATCCATACAAATGTCCTCGAACGTAGCCCCCGGACATCATGAAGATCCGCGTAATCGTTAACCCCAGGGCGGGTTCAGGGAAAGCCAGCGCGGTTGCCGGCGCCGTGGCCGCCGAGCTGACCCAGCGGGGTGCGGACTTCGACCTGCGCGAGACGCGAGGGCCCGGCGACGCCGGTACTCAAGTCGCATCGGCTTACAAAGACGGTAAAACTCTAGCCCTGCTCGTAGGTGGCGACGGAACCGTGAACGAGGCCGTACAGGCCTTCGTGGACGAATCGGGTCAGCCGGTTGCTGGCCCGGAGCTCGGCTTGATCTCAGCGGGGACCGGAGGCGACTTCCCCAGAACGTTCGGCAGAAGCGATCTGGAGACGGCCATCGAGCGAATCCTTCATCGCCCCGCCCGCCGAATCGACCACGGAGTTCTTCGCTGCCGCAGCTTCGACGGTACTGAACGCATCCACGCTTTCGCCAACATCGCGTCATTCGGCATCACAGGACTAGTGGATCGGACGGTGAACCGGTCACCGAAATGGATCGGCGGTCGCGCCGCATTCTTGGGAGGAACCCTCGTGGCCGCAGCCAAGTACCGCTGTGCCCCTCTCCGAGTTTTCGTCGACGACGAGCTTTGGCTAACGGGGCCCTGCTACACCGTGGCGGCGGCCAACGGGCAATACTTCGGTGCTGGCATGCGTATCGCACCGGATGCCGACCCAAGCGACGGGCTACTGGACTTCATCGCCCTCACCGATCCTCGTGCCCGACGAATGCTGGAGCTGTTGCCCAAGGTGTTCAGCGGCGCGCACATCGATCAGCCGGGCGTTCAGGTGAAGCGCGGCACACAACTGCGTGCGGAACTGCTCCGAGACGACGACCCAGTCTATGTCGACTCCGACGGCGAAAACCCCGGGACTCTGCCCTTCGAAGCGTGGATCGCCCCCGGGGGAATCATGTTGCGGATTTGAAGCTGCGGCTGCTCCCACGCCGGGACAGGGTCGGGCTCGCAAAGGATGCCATCGTCATCGCCCTCAGGTAAATGAACGCGCCCACGATCAGCAAAGCACAGCTGCCCCATTGAGCCGGAGTCAACTCCGCGTAGCGCACGTCCGAAAAGTAGCCGTCGCGACGCCGAAGGAAGTCCAGAGAGAAACGAACCGGGGCGTAGGCGACTGACATTACGCCCAAGTAAAACCCCCAAGGTTTCGGTGTTCTCCATGCGATGGCGAATCCGATCACCAGTGGGCACAGCGCCATCACCTCGAGCAAGCCAAGATCGAGCATGCCCCCCTGAGGAAAGTCCACCGCGTACCAAGCCTCACTGGCGATGCCCGGATGGTCATGCACGACGGCGCACCCGACACGCCCAATCATGAAGCCGAGCGGGAAGCAGCTCGCCATCAAATCCGCGTAGACAAATGCCGGTGTCCCGTAATGAGTGCGCCAAAGCACAGCGCCGAACACTCCGCCGATGAAACCACCAAAACTAGAGAGCCCTTCCCACAGACGAAGCACGCTCCAAGGATCGCGCAGGGCTTCCTCCGGGTAGTACATCAAGGTATCCAGCACATGGCCGAAGACGAAGCCGCTCCCCGCTACCCAGAGCAGGAACGACGTCATGAGTCGATCGGAAACGCCGCGCTGCCGCGCCCTGAGGACTGTGATGTATCCGGCTAAATAGACGCCTAATGCCACGAGGGTCCCAAAGGGTCGCACGGCCAAATCCATCGGCGGCATGCCTGTAGCGAGACTGTCGCGAGCCAAGAAAACCCAACCGGACAACTCCACGTAAGGAATCACTGCGCCTCCACCGAGTTCACCGGGAAAAAATCGATCCTGTCATCATCGCTGGCGTCCAAGCCGACGACCATCTCGACCCTTTGCCCGTCGCATTCGCGGACCAGTACCACCTCGCCAATAGCGTCCCGTTTACACGTCGCTGCGGGCATCACGGATTGCAAGCTGGCCGCAACAAGCTGCACTGCGAAGCCGATGGATTCGGCCCGCGCCAAACTATCGTTCATCGAGCTGGCGCGTAACTGGGTCGCCTCGCCGACCCGGTCGAACAAGCCTGGGCCCCGGAGCTGGGCTGCGACAACACCCCCACCTTCTAGATACAACTTCACATCATATATCGCCTCCCGCGGAACCAACTTCGAGTCGTGCGGGATCGCATACTCTAGGGTCAGATTCTTTTCGCAAACATCGCCTCGACAACGACCGTAGGGTTTGCTCAATCGAAAGTGATAAATCAGTTCGTGCGGGAGTTCTGAGGTTCGGCTCCCCCAGCGCTTATGACCCGCTAGTTGCGCCACCCAGAGTGACAGCTCCCGAGTAAAATCGCTCCTGCCACGTTCTGCGGCGGCGAGGCGGTCTTCCAGACGTTGGGCATGGGCGAAGAACTCAGCGTCCGCGATCACCACTTCTTGAGCACGCAGCCGTAGCTCCTCGAGCCTACGAGCGACTTGGGCGCTGTGCGGACCCTCCGCCAAGACGCTGAGGTACCGACGAAGCTTTGGGCGACTATTCCAACTTTCTCTAAAGTATCGCGGTTCGTGCTGTTGTAGCCACGTGTGTAGCTCTCGCCGAAAGCCTCCGCCGTCCTCCTGCAGGTAGGACCAACAATGAGCGAGCTTTGACTCCAAGGTGGGCGCGGTTCGAAAGGAACGATAGCGAGCGTAATCGTCCACACCCGCGCTGCCTTGATGCCACGCGCCACAGCTGCTGAGCAGCCAAAGCGCCGCGAGCCCCCCGACGATATGGCGCCTCACGGTTCCCTCGCAGGGCAGAAATTGCATTCCGTAGGTGCTCGCGGGTGTTCGTCCGACATCAGAAGTTCCACGTCGCTGCAGGAGACTTCCAGAATGGCGCGTAAGCAGGCTTCGCCGTCGTGCACCAAGGGATAGCAGCCCGCCGGGAACTCGAGAGAAAACGCGGATTGCTGATCACAAGCTTGTTGGCAAGTCGCGGTACCGATGGCGCATTCCGTACATCGCTCGCATTCGAATTGTTTCTTGCTGGGAAAAAACACAAGCGGGTCGAGATCCTGAAGCGGCTGTCCGCACCCTCCGACGTCGCCGGGAACCGGCGCCAGGCATAGGACGCTACCTATGAATAGGGCCAGCCACCTCCACGCTCCCATCGGGGGACTCCGACTCACGGCAGCACCTCGTGATCCCATAGGACCCCCAGCTGTAGCGCCACGATCGGGATGACCGTCGGGTTCGTCTGTTCGGTCGCCGCGCCGTAAAATACGCTGTAGCTGAGTTCAGCGATCAGACCGAAGCCCGCCCGTAGCATACGCATCACCCCCAACCCGGCTTCCCAGGCGATGGCACTGTCTGGGGATATGACGAGGGGCATGCCGACGCGGCTAAGCAGTGTCCACCGGCGGTCGAGGCGATAGAGAGCCAAGTAGGAGGGAGTCACGACCTGCTGGGGCATGCCGTCGATAGCGAGAGAAACGTGGACCACCGCCCCCTGTTGCCAGCTGTCGTGCGCACCGAGCGTCGCCCCTAGCGCGATGTCAAAATAGTAGGCCGTCAGCGAAAGAGATTCCGCAGTGTCACCCAACTGCGTTTGCAATCGGTAGGGATTGTTGAGGCGAAGCCCACGCCCCACAGCCATCGATCCGATGAGGTGGGCGCTTGACCCGACTGCCAGCTCCGTCAACGGCGACATGAGCTCCGACTCCGCCGGTGCCGAGATAGAAGGCGACGAAGGGGCGGGCATCAAGCCACTCAAGGACTCAGGGGCGGCCACCGCCGCACCGGGGCTAGCCCAGCAATAAAGCGTCCCAACTAGGGCACTGTAGAACGCGTGGTGGCGCGGGCCCCGAACGGGCGCGCTAGCCTCGGGCACATTCCCGCTCGACATCCTCGATGGATTTCGGAATATCAGAGGAAAGATTGCAAGGCGCTCCTGTGGTCACCAAGACGTCGTCTTCAATGCGAATCCCGATCCCGCGATATTGTTCTGGCGCGGCCATGTCGTCCGCCGGCACATAGAGCCCTGGCTCGATGGTCACCACTACGCCAGACTCCAATGGCAGCTGCGCGCCGTCCTGAAAATAGGGGCCCACGTCGTGCACGTCCATGCCTAGGTAGTGGCTGGTCTTGTGCATGAAGTACGGCTTCGCCCAGGCGGCATCGATGTCAGCCTGATCAGATGACGACAGCGAGCTCGGAGGCGGGAAGCCGAGTGCCCGTAACCCCTCGGCGAGGGTAGCTCTCACACCGTCGTGAATCGCCTGCAGGGTGGCGCCTGGTCGGACAGCATTCACAGCGTCGATTTGAGACTGGAGAACCAGTTCATACAGTTCCCGTTGAGCCGGCGTGAACCGTCCGCTCACCGGAAAACAGCGCGTAACATCAGACGCGTAATACTCGTATTCACACCCGGCATCGATCAACACCAAATCGTCGGCCCCCAGAGGCGCTCGGTTCTCCACGTAGTGCAAATAGGTCGCGTTGTTTCCGCTAGCCACGATGGATGGGTAGGCGGCGCGTTGGGCTCCGCCCTGAAGGAACTCGTTCCGCAGGGCAGCATCGAGGTGGTATTCGTGCAGCCCACTCCGAGCCAAGCGCATAGCGGCCTTGTGAGCCTCCCCCGTGATCGCAGCGGCACGTGCCATCTTGTCCACTTCGTCGTCAGATTTTATTCGGCGCGCGCGGTGCAGGATCGTTTCGGTATCGACGATCTCGGTTGGGTAGGTCTTGCCTTGCCGTCCCAGACGCCGACACAAATCCAAGATTGCCAAGAAGCGTTTGTCGAAGTCACTCTGTCCGTTGAAGCGATAATAGACTCGTTGGAAGCCCGTCAGCAGACCCGGTAGCTTCGCGTCCAGCTCCTCGATGGCTAACGCCAAGTCGGCACCGAAATCTGCTCGGGCGCCCTCAAGGCCCGCGCGGGGTCCCTCCCATATTTCTCTCGAACGATCGTGGGGGCGGGCGAACAGGACAAAGGGCTCGTCTGTTCCCGGGCGGAACACCGCGACGGATTGCGGTTCGTCGAATCCAGTAAGGTAGTGAAAATCCGAGTCTTGGCGATACTCGTGATCTACATCGCCGTTTCGGATGCGAACGCTGGCGGCTGGAATGACCAACGCCGAGTCACCGAGCGAAGTCATCAGGGCACTGCGCCGTTTGCTGAAGATATCCGCCACCACGCCAGCAAAGCCTAGCGCTCGCTCCCCGGCAGGACAATCGGCGATGTCCGCGGGGTTTTGTTTTGCAGTTTGACTGACGCGGTGCGCCACGTTACTCCTTGGGCGTGAGCAGCGATTGGACTCCGGGGGACGACGAAGATTCGGACCGCATTAGCGACGAAGAGTTCGAAGGAGAGCGTATCGACGGCGACCGCTTTCGGAAACTGGAGCACATCCTTCCGGAGCTGTTCAAGAAGGCCGTCGAGAGCGGGTACAAGAACCTGCCCGGCCGGCCCGAGGTTGCGAAAATCCTTCAGGACCTGAAGCTTCCGAAGGACGCGATGAGCTATCTGCTGTCCCAAATCGACGACACGACCGGTTCGGTCCAGAAGGCCGTCGCGAGAGAAATTCGCGAGTTTTTGGAAGGGGCCAACCTCGCCGAGGAACTGACTAAAGTTCTGACCGCGATTTCCTTCGAGATCCGGACCGAGGTTCGATTTATTCCAAACGAACAAAAGTCGGGTCGGAAAACTCCTAAAGCGGACGTAAAAGCTAAGGTACGTATGAAACGACGTCGAGCAGTTCCACCAGTCGAAGAAGAAGGGTACGAAGACGTCGAGGGGGAGCTGACCGCAACCGACCAGGACAAAGAATGAAGATCCCCCAAGCGGGCGAAGAACTCGACGCCTACTGCACCCGCTGTAAACTAGATTTGAACCACCGAGTCGTCGCGATGGTGGGAGACATAACCAAACGCGTTAACTGTCTCACCTGCCACTCGGAACACAATTTTCGCAAGCCCAAGGGAGCCTCTGTGGCTACAACCAAAAAGAAAACCAAGAAGAAAACCGTCCGCGAAACTGCTGCAGATAAGCTGCGAGCCGAGTGGGCGTCGGAAACTGAGGGGCACCCGGACGACGCCTTCGCCGGCTACTCCATGGACTCGGTCTTCTCGGAGGGCGATCTGATCCTGCACAAGAAGTTCGGCAAAGGTCACGTGCAAGAGGTGACGGCCGAAGGCAAGGTCCAGGTCTTGTTCGAAGAGGGCGTGAAACGACTCGCCCAAGGCACCTGAAACAGTCGCCGATTCCAACGGACACCCGTTGACTGCATTTGAGCGACGCTGTTTGAGTGCCGCCATTGAATGATTGGCGGCTGGAACGCTCGGCGTAGGTTTCCAGCCTGGCCGAGCGCAGTCTAGGCGCGCCGTCGGGTGGTCTTCTTGACCGCGCGCTTCTGAGGGCGCTCCTTGGCGGCGGCCCCTTTCCGTTTCGGCGAACGCGTCTCAGCCGTCGTCGCTTTCGCGCTAGACGCTCCTGCCCTGCCACCGGACGCCCTCGTCTTCTTGCCACCGGTCTTCTTCTTTTTCGTGCTCGTGCTCGTGCGTTGGTCCGAGCGCACGCGTTTTTCGGCGGCGTTCTGAGCTCGACGCGCAGCCTTGGCGTCCGTTCTCTTGGGGGCACGGATCTCTTCCGGCACTCCGTACTCTTTCCGCAAGGCCCCGAGCTCGTCCACGGTGAGATGGCGAGCTTCGCCGGGTCGAAGATTTTCCGCGTTGATGCCTGCGAAGTCGAGGCGTGCCAAGCGAAGTACTTCGTGGCCCGTGTGCTCTCCCAGCCTGTGGATCTGCCGGTTTTTTCCCTCGTGCAGGGTGATCTGCAGCCAGGTTTTGTCCCCGTCAAAACGTAAACGCTCGACGTCCGCGGGACGAGTCGCACGTCCCTCGATCAGAATGCTTTCGCGCCACTTCTCTAGGCGCTCGTCCAAAACAGCCCCGCGTACTTTCGCGACGTAGGTCTTCGGTACCTTCCGCCGGGGGTGGGTCATCCTCGCGGCGAAATCGCCGTCATTCGTCAGCAGGAGCACTCCGCTGGTGTGATAATCGAGGCGGCCGACCGGAACGATGCGTTTGCGGAACGATTTGACGTACTCGGCCACCGTTGGGCGACCCTCGGGGTCTTCCATCGTGCAGACCACGGCGCGTGGCTTGTGCAAAACGACATACAGCCGTTTCTCCAGCTGGATCCGTCGTCCGTCCACTTCGATGCGGTCGGACGATGCGTCAGCTTTCGTTCCCAACTCGGTTACTACCCGTCCCCCCACTCTTACGCGACCAGCAACAATGAGCTCTTCTGCCCCACGGCGGGACGCGAGCCCGGCTTGGGCGAGGATTTTTTGCAATCGTTCTTCAGGCATCGAATGACCTTGGAGTTTCGGCAGCAGAGCGCTTTGTGCTAGATCCCTGGACTATGCGTAAGGTTGAAAAGCCCTGGGGGCATGAACTGATTTGGGCCGAAACTGAACGCTACGTCGCAAAAGTGCTCTTTATCAAGCAGGGGCACAAGTTGAGTCTTCAATACCACCGGGTGAAAGACGAAACGCTTTTCGTCGAATCCGGGGAAATGCGGCTGGAAATCGGCGAAGGCGGAGCGGAATCGAGGATCATGAAATCCGGGGACACCTACCACGTCCTGCCCGGCACAATCCACCGAATGGTGGCGCTGACCGACGTTCGTGTGTTTGAGGCATCCACACCGGAACTAGACGACGTCGTTCGCCTCGAAGATGCCTATGGTCGGAAAGGCACAGACACGCCTTAGTCTGCCACCCACTAGCGGTTCCGGGAACGAACTAGCGGTTCCGGGGGCTAACGTAGCCCTCAACCGGCTTGCCCTCCGCCTTGTCAGATTCGGCCTTTTTCTTGGCCTCTTCTTCCGCCCGAGCCGCCTTTTCCTCTTCTTCTCTTTCCCTCATCTCCTCGAGACGTCGGGCGACTTCATCCCGGTACCAGCGGTCCACTTTGCCGTCGAAATCGAGGTCCACACCCATGCGCTCAAGCCGGCCATGGGCGTAGATCTCCCAGACGTCAGGTTTACCGTCGTGGTTCTCATCTCGTTGAAGGCGGCTGAGTTGGCCCTTGGAGTAGTAGCGAAATTCATCCGCGGCACCGGAGCCGCGCCGAGCGACTTCCACCTTGGATATCCGGCCCTCGGCGAAGCGGATCCATGTGTCGACCTTGCCGTCGTAATCTGAATCGGCTTGTTCGGTAGCGACCTCGCCTCGCTCGTCATAAGTGCGGACCAAGTCCTTGATGCCATCGAGGTTCGTGTCCACCTCACGGCACAGCAATATCCTACGCTGTTCGCCCCCCACCTGCTTCGTGGCGAACACTCGGCGAACATTCGGATGCAGCGCACCTGGACCTCGGGATTCGACGACCTCGCGATCGCTTCGCCCGCGATATTCGCACCGACTTTTGTCGTCCGTGGGCAGAGATTTTCCGATATCAGCGGCTCCTTCCGCACTGGCCACGGACTTTTGAGAGCTACACCCGCCCAGCGCAAGCGCGCCCAGACAGGCGCCAATGAAGGGCAGTCTGAATTGCCTAACCGAAACGCCGACGCGGCGATACATCCGGGCACTCACAGGGGCACTCATTCGTCGCCTTCCTCAGATGCGGGGGGCGCGGCCTCATCGCTAGTTGATTCCGTGGGGATATCGTCAGGCATGCTCGACTGGAAACTCGGCCCCGATTTGCCAGGATCTTTATCTCGATCCGGAGGCACGTAGCCCGAGTCTTCACCGCAGACGTCGACGGTCACTCCCGGATCCGGTCGGCCGTCGCCATCCACATCTGAATGGATCACGGGGCACTTCGCCTTGGCACCTTTGGGGTACTCCCACCACTGGTCGATGATGTCGTCTCCGTCCGAATCTCGCTCCGTGCGAATCAGGCGGTCCGCCTTGTAGTAGTGCCAGGTATCGAGCTTCCCCATCAACGTGGTGGCGCGATGTTTTTCAATCAGCAGTCCGCCGCGGTACACAGTGATTTCATCGACTCGCCCGTCGCGGTCGTAGTCGCTCTCGCGACGTCTTACTTTTCCGGCAGCGTCGCGGTACACCCAGCTGTCGACAACTCCGTCAAAATTCAAGTCAACCGCGCGACACTTCTCGACACGGCCGGCGCTCACGATGCTGACGTCCGCCCGGCCGTCGCCGTTGACGTCCACTTGCTGCGTCCCTGACGCGCTGACGTCGCATTCCTCGTGAATGATGCGCGTGTCGGCACGCACCAAATTGGTACCCGCGACCTTCTCACGACCATCACCATTTCCCCCGCAAGCCGTAAGAGCCGCAAGAAGGCTCCAACAGCAGAATATGCGCGACGATTCCCTAGTAATTCTAAACACTTCTTCCTTCATCGGGCGGCGCCGGAGCGCGGCGGGCGGCGAAGCGATACCGAGTTGGCACTCCCCCGTCCGCCAATATCCCTAACTACTTCAGCGTCATCGTAGGCCCGGGGCTTAAGACTGACAAGGCGAGGATCTCCGGTCATTTGAACGATTCGCCCCGAGGGCCGGCCGAACGCGCGACCGGCATTCGCTTCTCTAACCACATCGATTTGGTGCGATTATCGCTCGTCAACACAATCGTAACAACTTGTTATTAAACACTTTAGTTCGGTTTATGGGGTATGCTGACGTTTGACACCATACGTATGGGAATCTATTGTAACGACTGGCACCAAGAGGGCCCAAACCGATGTCCCGCAAGAAGATCTCCACCACCGTTTACATCACGCCAGAACAAAACGAACGACTGCATTTGTTGCACGATCGGACGAAGGTTCCGGTAGCTGTTTACATTCGTGAAGGCATCGATCTCGTGCTGAAGCGCTACGAACACGCACTGCCCGGCCAAATGAATCTCGGCGAAGGCACATCGAGTTCGCCGCGCACAAAAAATTCCTAGTTGATACGCCGCGCGACTCCGGCGACTCGAGGTGCTCAATGACCGGGTGCAGTGTCGGCCGCCGAATCGATTGAGCTTCGGCTGGCCAACACAACAGCTGGCATATCCCTCGAAAGTTGTCTCACTGAGCGGGCGGCCCTGGTATGGCTTCGCCGATACCGAGCATGGCTACTGACCCGTCCCTAATTCGAAATTTTTCAATCATCGCCCACGTTGATCATGGCAAGAGCACCCTTGCCGACCGTATCCTGGACGTAACCGGCGCCGTCACAAACCGCGAAAAAAAGGCGCAGTTCCTCGACAAGATGGAACTCGAACAGGAACGCGGCATCACAATCAAGGCTCAGAGCGTCCGTCTCAACTACACGGCCGAGGATCGCAAGACCTATCAACTCCAGCTCATCGACACCCCAGGTCATGTCGATTTTTCCTACGAGGTGAGCCGAAGCTTGAACGCCTGTGAAGGCGCCCTGCTGGTGGTTGATGCAACCCAGGGTGTGCAAGCACAAACAGTCGCCAATGTTTATCTGGCCCTAGAGAACGACCTCGAAATCATTCCTGTCATCAATAAGATCGATCTGCCCTCCGCGGACGTCGACCGGGCGGCGGAAATGGTAGAAGAGGTGATTGGCCTAGACTGCAGCGGTGCCGTGCTGACCAGCGGGAAAACCGGCGTCGGCGTGCTGGAACTCCTGGAGACTCTGGTCACCCGCCTACCCCCGCCCCAGGGCGAACGCGACGTGCCCCTACGCGCCCTCATCTTCGACTGCTGGTACGACAGCTATCGGGGCGCCGTCGTCATGGTTCGCGTCATGGATGGCGTCATGCGTCGCGGCGATAAGATCAAATTGCTCGCCACCGATCGCAGCTTTGAGGTCACAGATCTTGGATGTTTCACCCCTCAACCGACCAAGCTGGATGAGCTCGGCCCCGGCGAAGTGGGATACTTCTCTGGAAACATCAAGACGGTGAGCGACACGAAGATCGGCGATACCGTGACGACACTTCGCAATCCGGCAACCGAAGCTCTAGCGGGCTTTGCTGACGTAAAACCGATGGTGTACGCGGGGCTCTTCCCCAGTGACCCGGCCGAGTACGAGGAGCTTCGAGACTCCCTCTCCAAGCTTCAACTGAACGATTCTTCGTTTCAGTATGAACCGGATACCTCCGAAGCCCTAGGCTTTGGCTTCCGCTGTGGATTTTTGGGCTTACTGCATATGGAGATCATCCAGGAGCGGCTCGAACGTGAGTATCATATCGATCTGGTCACTACGGCCCCGAGCGTCGTCTATCACGCGTACACGAAACTCGGAGAGAAGGTGCTGGTGGACAACCCAGCCAAGCTGCCGGAGCCCGGAGTACTCGACCGGGTGGAAGAGCCCATCATGAAAGTGACGGTGCACGCTCCCGCTGAATACGTGGGAGCCATCGTGGCCCTTTGCGAAGAGCGCCGAGGCGTTCAGATGGGCCTGCACTACGCCACTCCCCAACACGTCGTCATCACCTACGAGCTGCCCCTCGCAGAAGTCTTGCTGGACTTGCACGACAAGATGAAGAGCGTGTCCCGCGGCTATGCCAGCATGGACTACGAGCTGACCGGTTACCGACCCGATGACCTGGTAAAACTCGACATGTTGGTGAACGGTGAGGCGCTAGATGCACTGAGTGTCATCCTCCACCGCAATGTTTCCTTCACGCGAGGACGAGCGCTCGCCAGCAAGCTGAAGGAGCTGGTTCCGAAGCAGCAATACGAAGTGGCCATACAAGCCGCCTTGGGAAACAAGATCATCAGCCGCGTTACCATCAAGGCCGCTCGCAAAGATGTAACGGCGAAGTGCTACGGGGGCGATATCTCCCGAAAGCGGAAGCTGTTGGAGAAGCAGAAAGCGGGAAAGAAACGGATGAAACAGGTGGGCAGCGTCGAAATTCCCCAGGAAGCCTTCCTCGCGATCTTGAAGTTGGACCAATGAAGCAACCCGACTTCCTTGAGGCAATCAATGCCGCAGCTCCCGAACACGGCGCCGTCAGCTATCAGGGCTCGCTACCGTTCGGGGACGCTCTTCATATCGAGGCCTTCGAACTCAGTTCGGGGCTGCGTATTCTCATTTGCGAAGACCACTCCGCTCCTGTGCTCGCCTTCCACACCTGGTTTCGGATCGGCTCCCGCCATGAACAGCCAGGCAAGACCGGGCTGGCCCATTTATTCGAACACCTGATGTTCAATGAGACGACGTCTCTAGCGAAGGGTGAGTTTGATAGGCGCTTGGAAGGCGCTGGGGCGGACAGCAACGCCAGCACGTGGCTCGACTGGACCCAATACAATGTCGCCGTGCCCAGCGGGCAACTCCCGGTGGTGATTGAGCTCGAGTCAGACCGCATGGCTCATCTTGTGCTCAAGGCTCCCCAGGTCGAGAGTGAAATTGAGGTGGTCGCCAACGAACGACGCTACCGCGTCGAAGATGACATCGACGGCGCCATGAGCGAGCTCTTGTGGGCTACGGCCTTCGAGAAGCACGCCTACCGCTGGCCCACCATCGGCTGGATGGCAGACATCTTGGCCTTCACCACCGAAGACTGCGACGCCTTCTATCGGAGCTACTACGCGCCGAACAACGCGACTGTTATTGTCGTAGGAGATGTCACGGTAGCCGACGTCGTAGAGCGGATCTCGCAAGCGTACGGCAAGATCGGCAGAGAACAACTCCCCCTCGAAAACAATATTCCTGAGCCGGCCCAGAATGGCGAACGCCGAGTCGAGATTCGAAAAGCAACCGCTACAGACAAGATCAGCATCGGCTACCACAGCCCCGCTCTCGGCGACTACGACTACGCGCCCATGAACGTTCTGAGCCAGGCACTGCTGGGAGGCCGGGCATCTCGCTTGCAGAAAAAGCTGGTCCGTGAACATGAGGCGGCGAGTGACGCCCGAATATTCCTCGGCCCATTCCGTGACCCGGGACTACTTGAAATCTACGCTAGTGCCCGGACCGGCAAATCTGCAGAAGATCTACTGGAAATCATCGATACCGAACTGCGGGCCTTACAGAGCGAGCCGCTCAGCTGTGACGAGCTGACTCGCGCCAAGGCGCGAATGGAGCTTGGTCTTTACGGCAGCCTCGAGACCGTGGACGGCAAGGCCAACAGCATTGGCTTTTACGAGGCCGTACTACAGGAGCCTGCGGCGGCCTTTCAGCGACAACAGTCCCTCCAACGGGTCACTGCCAGTGACGTCCTGCGGGTCGCCCGTCGCTACCTGAATCCGGAGAATCGTAGCATAGTGATCGTACGACCTGACTCGCCAGATGGCGAAGTGTCGACGGCGGAGGATAACCATGAGTGATTCCGTCATCGTCGAAACCAGCCGAGCGCTACCGATCGTAAGCTTCAGCGTCAGCCAGGCCTCGGGCGCTACCGAAGACCCCCGGGGGAAAGCGGGACTCGCTCGAATCCTGGGCAGACTGATGCGCCGCACCGCCGGCGGCCGCGGCGTCGAAGAACTGGATACCCAAATCGATACACTGGGCGGGACACTGGGTGTCGGGGTTTCCGGAAGCGTTTTCGCCGTGCATGGCGCGGTGCTAACCCGCTCTATCGAGCCGTTTATCGCTCTCGTGGAAGAGATGCTGGCTCAGCCCGGACTAGACGAAAACGAGCTGGAACGGTTGAAGCGAGAGACCCTGGCGGACATAATCGAGACTCGCGATAGCGACTCCGACACCGCCCAATTGTTGTTCAGACAACACCTATACGGCGACCACGCCTACGCCCGGACGGCAACCGGGACCAGCAATACTGTGACCTCCATCACCGCCGCAGACGTCCAGCAGCAGCACGCGGCGCGAGCTCAGCGAGACGGATTCTTGTTTGCGTTCTCCGGCGATATCGACGCCAGCGAAGCCCAGAACGTCGCAACGAGGCTGCGAGCCAGCCTAGGCGCCGGCACCGGCGTTTCCGACACCACCCCCGCACCGCGCTTTCAATCGGGGCGGCGCTTGATGATCGTCGACAAGCCAGATCGGACGCAAACGCAAATACTGATTGGGGGGTCCGGTACCCACGCCCAGGATCCGGACCATCTCGCGCTGTGTGTCGCCAACACGGCATTCGGCGGCACATTCACCGCGAGGCTGAGCCAAGAAGTGCGAGCCAAACGGGGCTGGTCCTACGGTGCCTATTCCAGCCTTTCCTACGACCGTCAACGGCGCGCGTTCAGCATGTGGACCTTTCCGAAAACCGAAGATGCAGGTGCCTGTCTAAAACTGCAGCTCGACATGCTGAAGAGCTTTCACGACAACGGGATAACGCTTGAGGAACTCGACGCCGCCAAGCAGTATCTACAGCGCTCCAATGCCTTCTCCATCGACACTCCTGCCAAACGAGCCGATTTGCAGCTCGATTCGAAGCTGTATGATTTGCCTCCTGGCTACCATGACGACTTCGTCGAACGCATCGGCGACATCAGTCTGGAGCAAGCCAACGCCGCGGTGCGCGCTCGCATCCCGTGCGACAACCTAGCGATTCTCGTGTTGGGCACTAAGGCGGCTCTCGGGCAAACCATCGATGATGCCATCGAGGGTTTGAGTTCACGCTCGGTCGTCCCCCACGACCAAGAACTCGTCGATTGAGCCGTCAGTCGCTCACTGCGCGCTCCAGGGCCTTCGCGAATCCGACCGCGTAGTTCTCCGCTAGCGCCATTACCTGATCTTCCGCGTCCGGCAGCTCAGAATCCGCGGCGCGTAGGTCGACGTATACTTTTAGCTTGGGTTCTGTCCCACTGGGGCGAATCAGCACCCGCAAAGACTCCCCATAGCGAAACTCCACCAAACTAGTACGCCCCAGCCACGCCGGTCGCTCACCAGCCCCGTCTCGGTAGTCAATGACCACGGATTGAGGGATGCCGTCCCAGTTCGGTGCCGCGTCGCGTAATTGATCGAGTGCGCGCTCCACCTGCTCCAGGGACACCGTCGGTTCCAACTGCACGACCCGCTGGCAGCTGACCCACAACCCGTAGCGTTGGTAGAGATCCCGCAAGCGATGATTGAGGGTTTGCCCTGCCGCCTTCAGGCCCGCTGCCATTCGCACGACGGCGCAGCCAGCCCCGATGCCATCTTTGTCCCGAACTGCGCCGCCTACGCAGAAACCAATGGCCTCCTCATAGGCGAATACGAGCTCTTTCCCCTCCCGCTCCAGCGCAGTCCCACAAGCGAATATCCACTTGAAGCCCGTTAGGGTCGACTCGTAACGCACGCCGTAACTATCGGCCATAACTCGCAGCATCGGCGAGGAGACGACCGTCGACAACACGAGAGCCCGCCCTCGCTGCTCTTCGTTGAGTTGTTCTAGCACCGAGTCCGCTAACAAGACTCCTAACTGATTGCCGTTCAGCGTGACCAGCGCGTTACCATCACGGACAGCCACCGCTAGGCGATCCGCGTCCGGATCGTTCGCCAACACCAAATCGGCGTTCACTCGCTGGGCGAGCTCAACGACCAGATCCAGGCTGCCGTCTTCTTCGGGATTGGGGAATGGCGTCGTCGGAAAGTCTCCGTTTGGCGCCATCTGCTCGGAAACGACATCGACGCGAGAATATCCGCACTGACTCAATGCCCGCAGCATGCAGTCACCGCCGACGCCATGCAGCGGAGTGTAGGCGACGTGAATCTCCGAATCGCCTACCGCCGCGGGGAGCCCCGCGACAATCGCGGCACGGAAAGCATTCTCCATTTCAGCACTGAGCCGCTCGGCCTCGGTGCCCAAACCATGCGTACCCGAGCCCGCCGTACCCAAGCCGTCATGCACATACTTGGCTGGGACATCGCGCGCCGGCCCAGCGCGATACGCCGCGTCACAAATATTACGGTCCACCGGGGGAACGATTTGCGCCCCCCCCGCTCCATAGACTTTATATCCGTTGTACTCGGCCGGGTTATGACTCGCCGTGATCACCACCGCCAGAGCCGCCGAAAGATGGGTCGCCGAGAACACAACGAGAGGGGTCGGTACCGGCTCGTCAAAAAAACGAACCGTCATGCCAGCCGCTCGAAACACCGCCAGCACATCCCGAGCCAGAGCCTCGCTACTGTGTCGAGCGTCAAAGCCCACGACGATCAGCGATGAAGCTTCGCTCTGGGATTCTCGCAGGTGCTGCACCAAACCCCACGTCGTTCGCAGCACGACCGCTCGGTTCATCTGCTTGGGGCCCGGGCCCACAGTGGCTCTTAGGCCCGCCGTCCCGAACGCTAGCTCACCGTCGAATAGATCGCTCAACGCGCTGAGGTCGTCCTGCCGAATCAGTGCGTTGACGGCGGAGGAGGTAGATTCGTCCGGATCGGCGTCAGCCCACAGCCTTGCCTTCTTTCTTAATTCGTCAGCTGTCACCGTCTCAACCCAAGGATGCTACGAGATCGGTAGCGTAGTCCGCACTCACAAACGCCGAACTGCCGAGTACGGTTCTGAGGAAGCTGACATTGGTAGCCTTCGGCCCCTTGGGGCCCACCAACTCGATACTCAACTCGGATAAGGCGCAATCCAGCCGTTTGATGGCAGCGGTCCGGTCGACCCCGACGGCGATGAGCTTGGCGATCATGGGATCGTAATAGGGCGTTACCACGTCTCCCTCCACCACCCCCGATTCGATTCGCAAATCCGCGCTCCGTTCCGGCCAGACAAGGCGACGGAGGGTGCCGGGCTGAGGCAGGAACTTTCGAGCAGGATCTTCTGCGTAGATCCTCGCCTCGATCGCGTGCCCCTCGCTCTTCGGCGACTCCGCTTGCGGGCTCAGCCCGGCACCCGCGGCGACCCGAAGTTGCTCTTCGACAATGTCGATGCCCGTACACATTTCCGTGACTGCGTGCTCGACCTGAAGCCGTGGATTGACTTCAAGAAAGTACATCTCTCCTGATGGCTCGACGATAAACTCGACCGTCCCCGCGCCGGCGAAACCGCAGGACTCAAATAACACGACAGACTTCTGACGCCAGGCTGCCAAGTCCGAATGGTCGATGTGGGCAGCGGGCGAGGGGCCCTCTTCCACTATTTTTTGGTGTCGGCGCTGGACGCTGCACTCACGCTCTCCCAAAATCCGGACGCAACCCGCGCCATCGGCCACTAGCTGGAGCTCAATATGGCGGGGTCGGTCCAAGTATTTTTCGAAATACACTGTGGCATCGCCGAAGGCGCCCTGGGCTCGCGCGGTGCACGCTTGAACCGCTGCCAGGAGGGCTCCCGGGTCCTCAACACGAGCCATGCCGATACCGCCACCACCAGCCGCAGCCTTAACCATCAGCGGATAACCGATGGCCTCCGCCTCCGACCACAACGCCGTCTCCTCGTCCACGGAAGCCGCGTGGCCGGTGCCCGGTGGCAGGGCAAGACCGGCCTTCTCCGCTAGGCGCCGGGCAGAAAGCTTATCGCCAAAGGCACGCAACAGCTCAGGGCTGGGTCCGATGAAACACGCCCCTACGCCGTGCACGCCTTCTGCAAACTCCGGGTTCTCGCTCAGCAGCCCCCAGCCGGGATGTACGGCATCCGCCCCGGAACGACTGACGGCATCCAGTACCGCCGAGTGGTCTAGATAGCTCTGGGGGACGGGCGCAGGGCCGACAAGATAGGCTTCGTCTGCATCCCGAACGTGCGGCGCGCTCGCATCCGCCTCCGAATAGACAGCCACAGTGGCGATGTCGAGCCGTTGACAAGTCCTGATGATGCGTCGGGCACACTCTCCGCGATTCGCGACGAGGACCTTGCGAAACACTCAGACGCCTTCTTGTAAGAGCGGCAATTCCCGTTTCCCGCTGCCGGACTTCTGGTCCGCGAGGGCCAGCTGACCGCAGGCCGCATCGACGTCGTCGCCCCGAGTCGTGCGGACAAAACAACTGAGCCCCGCCGCGGCTAGCTCTTCCTGGAAAGCGCGGACCTGTTTCCGAATGGGCGCCTTGAACTCAGATGCGGCAATGGGATTCATGGGAATCAGATTCACTTTGACAGCGATGCCGCGTAAGGCCTCGGCCAACTGCCGAGCTTGCGCGACGCTGTCGTTGACGTCGCGAATCAGAATGTACTCGATGGTGATGCGCCGCCGAGCTGGCAGAGGGTATTCTCGAAGCGCCGCCAATAGGTCCGCAAATCCGAAACGCTGATTCATCGGGATGATCTGGGCTCGCGTGGCATCGTCGGGGGCGTGCAACGATATGGCGAGACCGACCTTTCCGCCGAAGTCCTCGCCCAAACGACGTAGCCCGGGGATCAATCCGACCGTGCTTACGGTGATGCGGCGCAGCCCCATGCCGATGCCCTGCTGGTGATGAATCAGACGGATCGACCGAGCGGTTTCATCGTAATGATGCAGCGGTTCCCCCATACCCATGTAGACAAGGTTTCTGAGGGTCTCGCCGGGATCGAGGTAGCGCTGCGCGATGAGCACCTGGGCAACAACTTCGGCCGCGCCGAGAGCGCGCAACAGGCCCACCTGTCCGCTCGCACAAAACACACAACCCATCGCGCAGCCGACCTGCGTCGAGATGCAGAGCGTCACTCGGCGCAGCGGGCCCGACTCCGACTCGTCGTCATCAGCGAGACAAGGATCCGCGTCGACGGCCTCCTCGACCGCGTCCGTCATGGGGATGAGCACGCACTCCACCATGCGACCGTCGTCCAGCTGCAGCAACAGCTTGCGTGTCCCGTCCACCGAACGTTTCACGTCCGCCACCTCGAAGGGCGCCTTCAGACCTCCTGCTGCCAACTTCTCACGAAGAGGCAGGGACAAATCACTCATCTCAGAGGGATCAAATACGCCTCGTTGGTGGATCCACTTAAAAATCTGGGTGGCCCGAAATGGACGCTCCCCCATCGCCAACAACACCTGTTTCCATTCCTCGGGCGTTCGGGCCACCGGGTGGATTTCCTCCGGTGATTTACGCCTACCCGAGCTGGCTGAGGGAACGGGGGGGGCTGAATCGAGCGACATGAGGGCGGATCGTTGTCGAGCTGGGTTTTGTCTAGCATATCAGGAGCGTTTTCGCTCCAGACCCTTGGCCTCATCCCAATACACGTCCATTTCTTCGAGCTTAAGTCCTGGACCAGGCTTGCCGTCGTCGCCCACAGGCCAACCCCCGTGCGCTTCCCGCACGCGATCCTCTACGTGAGAAAAGCGCGAAACAAAGCGTTGGGTGGTGCCATGAAGGGCCTTCTCGGCATCAATTCCGTGATGACGGGCTAGATTTCCCAGAGCGAAGAGCAGATCGCCTAATTCAGAAGCCATCTCGCTTTTGCCCCCCGAGGCAATCGCCTCGTCGAGCTCCGCTAGCTCTTCGCTCACCTTGTCCCGCGATCCGGCAGAGTCAGGCCAGTCGAATCCAACCCGCTTCACCTTTTCACCGAGTCGCTGGGCACGCATCAGCGCGGGTAGATGGTTGGGAATGCCCGCTAACAATCGACGCCCTTGTTTCTCCTCGCGCTTGATGGCTTCCCAGTTTTCGGCGACCTCGTCGCTGTCTGCCAATTCCGTTTCGGCAAACACGTGGGGATGGCGTCGTACCAATTTCGAACAGATCCCGTGCATCACATCGTCGGGTCCGAAGTCCCCAGCCCGGCGGGAGAGCTCGCCCAAAAAGGCGATCTGAAGTGCCAAATCTCCGAGTTCCTCCTGGAGTTCCTCAGCTTGGCCGCCTTCGATAGCATCCATAACCTCGCACGCTTCCTCCAACACATAGGGTTTGAGTGACTGGATATCTTGCTCGCGATCCCATGGGCAGCCATCGTCGGCGAGCAGACGCTGCATTAGCGATACCAGACGCGCGAAGCTCTCTCCTCGTTGTTCGTCCAAGGGTGGTGGCGACGGGAGATCGAAGGGCCTCGACATGAGTGCGGGTCTAGCATACCCCTACGGACCGCGTCTCGCGTCCGCAATCCATGCGGGGCAGACCCGTCCAATCGATACATTCAGTTCAGTTCAGCACCTCGACAGGACTGAACGCCCGTCGTGATCGGCAGCCTAGAACAAGTATCGCTCGCCCGAGTCACACAACACGGTAACGACAATGCCGTCGCTCATCTCTGCCGCGAGCACTACCGCTGCGTGCACATTCGCTCCACTGGAAGGGCCCACCAGTAGGCCTTCTTCGCGGGCGAGCCGCCGAGCCATGCGCTCGGCGTCAACATCCCCGACTGTCATCACTCGGTCCACCACGGAGGCGTCATAAATTTCAGGAACAAACCCTGCGCCCAAACCTTGAATGCCGTGGGCTCCAGCTTCGCCACCGCTCAAGACCGGGCTCTGTGCGGGCTCGACGGCGACAATCTGTACGCTACCCGAACTGCGCAGTTTGAGCGTACGCGCCACGCCCGTCAAAGTGCCTCCGGTTCCCACCCCCGCGATGAAAGCACTGACTTCCCCCTGGGTCTGCTGCCATATTTCAACGGCGGTGCCGTCCTCATGGCTCTTCGGGTTCGCCTCGTTGGAAAATTGACTCGGCATGAAGCCACCGTGCTTCTTCACCAGATGACGCGCTCGCTCCACGGCGCCCGCCATGCCTTCGTCTCCTGCAGTGAGTTCGACTTCTGCCCCATAGGCTTGCAACACGTAGCGACGAGCCAAACTCATATCCTCGGGCATGACAAGAATGCAGCGATAACCTCGAACGGCAGCGATCATCGCCAAGCTAATGCCCGTGTTGCCGCTGGTCGCCTCAACAATGACTGCCCCCGGTTTCAGCGCGCCTTGAGCTTCCGCCGCGACGATCATGGCACGAGCCGGGCGATCCTTCACACTACCGCTGCAATTGAGCAACTCCGCCTTAGCCCACACGGTCGCGCCCTTTTCGGGGCTCAGCTTGGAGAGGCGAACCAGTGGAGTGGAGCCGATTAGATCCATCGCGCTGTTGGCGCACAAGCCCGTCAGCCCAGCGTCCTCATCGCTCACGAAGAATCCCCCGCAGTTGCCGGCTCCCACAAGATTTGGGCGCGACGTCCGGATATCTCCAAAGCAGCGTCGCGACTCACGGACGCCCGAAGACTCAGCATGACCAGGACGCACTCTCGGGTCACGCTGTAGGAGGAACTCGTGACCTTGCCGACAGCTGCGTTGGCTGCAGTGTCGACCACCTCCGTATCTTGAGCCGGCAGCTCGCTCCCTTCGAGAGAAGCACTCACGAGACGGCGTTTAACCTTGCCGCGCATGTCCTGCATGCACACGACCTCTTGCCCGATATAACAACCCTTGTCCCAGGACACAGCCCGTCGGTCGAGGGAGGCCTCGTGGGGGTTGTCCTTGGCACTGTAGTCGACCCCGAACTTCGGAAAGCCGTACTCCAATCGAAGACTCGCCCATTCCGCGGCCGAGAGCGCTCCGGCCCCCTCCGCCGCCAGACTGTCCCTCAGCTCCGGCAGCTTCGCCGTCGGGCACAGCAATGCCACGCCCCCCTTACCCATCCAATCGATAGCGCCCCACGGCAGAGAGTGTGCACTGGCGACTGCCGCTGCTATTTTCAACGCCTGGGGGCCATGCAGCTGAATCCAACACACGTCCGTCTGCTGTTCCAGCTCCGCATCTTCCATGATCAGATGCTGATCGAAATAATTGAACAGTGAGATGTCGGCGGCCACGCTGAACACCACTCCCGACGAGGTAGCGATCACATTGCAGTCCGTCTGGATCTTGCCGGTTTTCGACAGGGCCAGGCCATACACCCCGCGCCCTGTGCTGACTTTTTTCACATCGCAGCTCAACATCCCGTTGAGCCAACTCTTCGCATCGGGGCCGTCGACCGCCATGCTCTGTTCTGACGACGCCTCAATCCAAATGGTGGCAGGCACGGCTTCGCTGGGGTTGGACATCGACGTCAAGATGCGACCCCACC
>SPKZ01003527.1_pt1 | contig 36386 bp, 26 predicted proteins | sample 2456571 | NCBI WGS metagenome assembly SPKZ01 (sample SAMN11192286, study PRJNA482655) | marine metagenome | biome: ENVO:00000447; feature: ENVO:00000244|ENVO:00000211|ENVO:00000569|ENVO:00002023; material: ENVO:00002151; isolation source: ocean water from marine abyssalpelagic zone ...
AAATAATCACATCGGTTTACCAGGGGTTCTGTCGCCAACAGGGTCATTTAAACCAACCAGTGTTGTTGAAGCTGCTACTTTGATTGATGTCAATTTAGATTATAAAGTATCAGAAACACTAACCTTTTCTATCGGTGTAAATAATTTATTTGATGTTACTCCGGATGAACTAACGGATGATGAAGCGTTAGAATTTATATCCAAAAAAGCGTTTAGGTTCCCATTACGTGCCGTACCTTACGGCTTTGATGGCATGAGTTATTATGCTCGAATTGGCTTTACTTTTTAAACTTTAAAGTCAGTTAGTATGGGTGTAGCGTTGTTATTGCTACATCTATACTCTTCAATATTAAATCAACAAAAAGTTATATATACATGAAAACATTAATAATTATTTTTACTTATGTAATATCATCAATTTTTATCTCCATATCTGCAGCTGAAAATGATCCGTACCTTTATGTTCTCGGTGTCGTACAAGATGCGGGATACCCTCAAACGGCATGCTATGAAAAACATTGTATGCCAGGCTGGGAAAATCCATTATTAAGACGAGGTGCGGCCTCATTAGGATTAATAGATCCAAGTAATAATAAAAAATACATTTTTGAAGCAACACCAAACTTTCCAGACCAACTATATCGATTAGAACAAGAAGCACCATCATCAAAATATACCCTTAACGGTATTTTTCTGACTCACGCACACATTGGTCATTACGCTGGATTGATGTTCTTAGGGCATGAGGCTGCAGGAGCGAGTAATATACCCGTTTATGCTATGCCTAGAATGAAGAAATATTTAGCAGAAAATGGGCCGTGGAGCCAATTAGTTAAGTATAAAAACATCAATCTAATGCCATTACAAAATAATGAACCACAAATATTAGGTCAACTTGAAGTTACCCCCTTTTTAGTACCGCATCGTGATGAATATTCAGAGACAGTTGGCTACCTAATTAAAGGACCTAATAAATCGGCACTTTTTATTCCAGATATTAACAAGTGGCCGCAATGGCAGACGAAACTTGTTGATGCTATTAAATCGGTAGATTACGCATTTATTGATGCTACTTTCTATGACGACGGTGAATTGCCTGGCAGAGATATGTCAAAAATTCCACATCCTTTTGTTGCTGAAACAATGCATGAGCTAAAACTTATCGATGCAACAGAGAAAAATAAAGTGTGGTTCATTCATTTAAACCATACTAATCCATTACTCAATCCAGAGAGTAAAGAAAGTAAGTTCGTGAAGTCACAAGGGTTTAACATCTCAGTTGAGGGATTAAAACTATATTTATAATTGAATCAGCAAGATATTAATAAACTTAATTTAACGGAGGTTAGGTGCAAGCCATAGCCGATAACGATACTTCGTTACCCAGACAAAATGGTATTCTATTTTATATTTGGTATGTGAATCATTACGATATTTCATACCCATATAATAAACGCAACTACTAGCTTAAAGCTATCCCGTCTAAAGACGGGGGTTTAAACCAATTCCTGCGGACGAATTAAAAAGAAAAATTATCAGTAAATTTAAATCCTAACCTAAAAACAAATGAATCAGACTTTAAAGATGATGAATAACTTTCATCGGTAAAGTCTGAATGTATGTGGGATTCCACTTTGTTCTGAGATTGGCCTATTAAACAGCTTATAGTTTAAGTTCACACACTCAATAATTGATTAAGTTATACTCTTGTACTTTTGTATAAACAGGTTTACCTTGTTCAAATACGTAAGAATAGAGACAGAACCTTTTTACACTAAATGACGTTTTAAAATTTTCATGATTTGAAATATATGATTGTACATATTTTTCATTAGATGACCTTAGCCGTGCAATTGTAATATGAGGTCTATACTCTCGCTTATCTAGTTCAATGCCTAATCTGCTGAGGGAACGACCAACAGCACTATGTAAGGTATTAAGCCCATTACATTTGTCGACGCCGGCCCAGAGAGAATGAGGAGCCTTACCACGATAGAATGCTCCAACACCTGAGATTGCCTGAGTATAACAATTTAACTCTATATTATTCAGTTCAGAGCAAATAGAACTTGCCACTATATCAGACACTTTACCAATAAAATGTAAGGTAATATGTGGCTGATTATGCACCTTAATGTCATTGCCTTTTGGCTCTAACCTTGAAAGCTCTTCTTTAACTGGATCAGGAATTTCCAATGCTGTGAATAAGCGCGTCATTTTTAGATCAATTTCTCTCAATATTCAAACCTACCTCTTAAACATAACTCGTTTTTATATTATTTTTTATCAAAATACTCTAACGGGATTGCTTTCTTTTAACAATCCAAAATGTTTACATTTTTGGCGGTTTTTTATCATTTAGCATTACATCCCGGCTGGTTTTTACTTATATTCTGCTTTTTTGCCGTTAATAGCAGCTTTAATTCGACCTTGAATGCTGGTGTAGTTGATGTCTCTGGAGTTTTAGCCAACTTAGCTCTAACCGGATTTAAATCTACGTAAGCCATACAAACCATTAAGGCCGCTTCATCAAGCAAGGCTTGAGATTTAAAACGTCCTAATCGTCTACAGTGCGTTACAGAAACAAAGATCTTTACTAGTTTTGACTATGTTTTTAGTGATAACCTACGCACCTTAAAATATGAATAGTTCTCGTTTACTATTCATACAAAAATATTACTAGGAGTAAGTTTTGCCCGATATTAATTTTAGTGTTGTCGGTTATTCACAATCAGCAACTCGAATGTCAGTAAAAGCACGTGACTTTACGATGATAGTTGATGAGCCACCGGTATTGGGAGGTCAAGATGAAGGGCCAAATCCTGTTGAATATGTACTTAGTGCTATTGTCGGTTGCTTAAATGTAACTTGCTACATTGTTGCAAAAGAAATGGGATTAACCATTAATAGTTTAGAAATAAAAGCCAATGGCGATATAAATCCTGATCTTTTATTTGGCAGAGTAACCAACGACCGAGCAGGCTATAAGGGAATAAGTATCGATTTTTGTGTTGATGCGCAAGCAGATCAAGAAACGTTAGATAGTTGGCTAAGCCAAGTTAAGGAACGCTGCCCAGTATCAGACAACTTAGCGAATGCGACGCCAATTTCAATCGGCTTGAATATTGTTGAACCAGCATAATAAAGGGCATGAAATTGTGATGGACGAAACACTCTAACTTCAATGATATTACCAAATACGGGAAATAGCGTTTAATTAAACAAGGCCGCTCGCACAGCAGGCTGATACTATCAATTCAAACTTACACTATTACTGAGGTGAAATAGTGTAAGTTCATTAACTAACAAGAATACTAGCTATAAATTTTATTTAATCGTTCAAGTAGCATTAAATCAAGATGCGTTAACTTTCCTAAACGTAACCAATTAATCAAACTTTGCTGTAAATCTATCCCTGCCCCAGACAACATTTGCTCTTGCATTAAGCTTACCTGTACTGCCATACGTTGGTTTGCATATTCTGCTGGTGATTCAACTTGTGCTAAAATTTCAATTTCTAGTGTTTTAATTTCACGCTCTTTAACATCAGCTTGAGTGTTTAGTACTAGTTGCTCTTGTAAACGCTTTTGCCAAAAACTTGTTAATTTTTGATAATCGTCCGTATTATTAGTGATTAATGCGTTAAGTGTCCTTTCGCCGTCATTGTCATCTTGGGCTACTTTGCTAAGTAGACAAAAAAGGCTGCGCCAATTATCTTGCTCTGCCCTGTTATCTTGCGTGGCTATTTTCTTGGTAACATCTTTAATAAAAAATTCGATTGCTGCAGCAACAGATTTAATCACCGGTTTATTGTTTATTACTTCGCTTAATAGTTGTTCCGCTTGTGCTTTACTGTGTGCTAACTGAGAATCAGCAAGTTCAGCTTTAATATTACTCAGTGTTTGAGTAAATTGCGCTGCTAATGAGGCTATCTCTGTTTGTTGTGTTGTTTTTAATTCAGCACGTTTGGCAAAAACTTGATCATTAAGAGATCTAAATTTTTGCCATAACTTTGATTCTTGATGAGTGCCGGCAAAACCGATAGCACGCCATTGTTGTTGTAATTCTTTTACCGCATCAACAGCTTGATATATATCTTCAACAGTTAGCTGTTGCTCAGCTATGGTAATTAAGGCTTGTTTATTGCTGCCATTAGCATCATGAAAATCTTTAATAGCTTTTCTAATCGGCTGTAAGGTATTTTTAAATTGTCGATAAAGCTTTTGGTAACCTTGTCTGTCAACCTCACCTGCTTGTTGCCAGCGTTGTTGCAGTTTATTGAGTTTCCCATCGAGCATCTTATAGTCAATAGCCGCAACGTCAGTATCTGTTGCTATAATTGAATCAGCAAGTGTTTTTGCATGTGAAATTATTTCATTGCGAGTTACTAGGTGTTGTTCCCGTAATTTTTCTTGCTCAGCATAAAATAAACGACAGGGGGCAAATGCTTGTTCACAAGCAAGGTTAAATTGTTTATTCAGCTCTTGATCTACGTTTTCATCGGCATGACCTAATGAATTCCATATTTTACGATATGTTTTTACTTTATCTGCTTGTTCATTAGGGTTATCCAGCGGCGTAGTAACTAAATCGCTTATGTCGCTTAACAATTGTTGTTTACGTGGCGTGGCAATGTAGTGTTCCCAATCGCTGATCTCTGCCATTTTTTCACTTATGTTATCAAAATCACGCTGTAGCTGTTGTTGCTGGTAAACAGACAATAAATTTATCGTTTGATTAACGCCTTTAAACAAACCAAAACATACTTTGTATTTACCGCTAAAAAGTAAGCGTTTTAAATCAATAAGTTTTTTCTTGGTTTGGCTAAACAATAATTTTTGTTCGTGTCGCAAGGGATTAAGGCCATTTTGCCAAAGCTGGGTAATTTCTTTATGGGCATCTTTAATTGACTGCGGTAACATACCACATGCTTGTTGTTCTACCGCTTGCCACTGTGTTAACCAGTCACGGTAAACTTGGTTGCGTTCATTTAATTCAGCCAGTGTTTGCGGTAATGCTAATTGTGATATTTTAGAAATAAGGTGAGTTGCTTGACTCACCGATTGCGCAATTTCAGGTAGTTGAGTTAAGCGTTTTTCTAACTGTATTATTTGTTTGGCAAAACTCTGTTGCTCTTGGGCATTTAACACACTTGTCACTAACTCTTGGTTTAACTGGATTAACTGCTTTAAAAAATCTGTTTCATTAAGTGTTTCATCTTCAAAAACAGCAGTAGTGATCACTTGATTTAATTTCGCAATGGCCTTACTAACACTATTTTTAACGACTTGTTTGTCGTGGGCTAATTGCTCTGCAATTTTTTCTTGATGATAGGCTTCTTCTTTAGGGGCAAATAGTTGACTAAGTTGAGCGGTGATCTTGTCATATTTGTTCGCTAATATATGTTGCTCTTCTTCTGATAAACATGTTAATTCAGGTAGGCTCTGTTGCCACTCTTGTACTAAGGCTGCTTTTTTTGTTAAGTATTGACTAAAATCAGACAGATCTTTTAATGCCAATAGTTTTGAAAGCAACAACTGACATTGCTTTTGTAATCTTTTAGGTTTTTCTTGCTGTTCAAGTAATTGTGCTAACTTGTCATCAATAATTTGTGTAACGTTATCATTTACGGCCTTTTTGAGCAGCTTTGTTAATAGTGTCGCTTCATTAAGTTCTTTTAAATCGAGAGATAGCAATTTAATTTGTACTTCACTATTATTTTTTTTAATAAACGTTTGTAACAAGAATGAGGAGATATTTTTCTTTTTTACTATCACTTGAAATAAATCAATTATTATTTTTGGCTCTACTTCATGTTCAAACCAATGGTTCAATAAAGAAAAGTTTATTGTTGGCGTTGCTAATAGCATAGATAAAAAGTTTTGTTTGGCCGCTACCGTTAACTTAACAGCCTGTGTATTAAATAGAATTTCTTGTACTTGCGTATAAGAAAATTCTTGCACCGCTTTGTTATCATTGCTGATGCTAGCATGGTAATAGTCATCGAAATTATTAAATTTTAATAACACAGCACGCCGCACTAACTCACTGCTATCCGTATTTAACAGTGATAACAAAGTCGCTTTGTTATCACTGTTATTACTATCTAATTCTTCATTTATCGCTGCAATACGTACATTACTGTCTTTGTGTTGCCATTTGTTTTTACGTTTAAACAGATTAAAAATCATAGGAGCCGTTATAATTTAGTTAAGTTGAAATTATTGATAACTGAAACAAGTTACAGTTCGGTAAAATGAGCAATATCGCTTTTAAGTGCATCTACATCAGGTTTAGCGCAAGGGGTAATTGCCTTTTCTTTGGCTGCACTGGTAAATTTTTCTTTTAATTGTCGTTTGTTTTTATGTACCATTTGGCCATCGCTGCCTATGGTTAACATTTCATCACTATCTAAATGACATGCTTGATAAGCCATTATTAATTGTAATGCGGTATCGCGCTGAGCCTGATCTACAACGACACCTTCCGGCCACTTTCCTGTTTCCGCAGCGCACTTTAATCTTAAATACATAGCTTCAGGCATGTTTTCTATTGTGCTATCTAAATTCATATTATACTCATGTTATTTCGAAATACTCGTTTGTGCGAGAATTAAAAGGCTTACAGTCACAGGTCGATAGTTCCAGACTGAACCTAAGTACCTAAATCCATGTAGGCAGGCGTTGATTGTGATTGCTATTTTTTTCGTTTAAAGAAAAGTAATCGAACGCGGATAATAATATACAAAATAAAACCAATAACCGTGCTGGCCATGGCTAAGTTGTGCTGCCAAGTACCTTGTTCAACGTTGTCCCAAAACATAAATAAAAAGCCACCACAAAACAACAGCATGGCAACAAATGAATAGCTCATTAAACGTTGGGCTTGATTGATACGATTGACATGATTCAAATTAGCGATTTTATCGCTATCTAACGCATGCAAAGATAATCCACAGTGACTGCATTCTTTGGCTTTATCTGATATTTTTTTCTTACAACTAGGACAATTTGTTACTGCCATTAATAGGGTCTTTATTTACCTTTGAAAATATGACCACCATTCTACCTAAATTTGGCCAATAAAAAACGCCCAGATGGACGTTTTTTGAATTAATAGCAAATGAAATAATGAATTAGCTAGCTTTACTCTGTTTTATTTTGCTCAGAGACGCTTTTATCCCACCTTTCTTCCCAGAAGGTAGCATCTTTTATCCCTAATTTTTTAGGATTAAAAGTATACTTTTTCACTCCAGCTTTTTGTTGTGCTTCATAATCTTCCAACGCTTTAATGGCAGGTTTCGACATGAAAAATATAATAATGATACCAACAATATTCAACCATGCCATTAAGCCAACACCAATATCACCTAGGCCCCAAGCAATATTGGCCGCTTTTACTGTGCCATAAAATGTTGCCGTCATAATCACTATTTTTAATATAAACACCGCACCTGGAAGATTAAGGGTGCGCTTAATATAGTAAATATTATTTTCTGCAATAAAGTAATAAGCTAATAGTGTGGTAAAGGCAAAGAAAAACAAAGCTAAAGCGACAAAAGGTTTACCAACGCCGGTAAACACGCTTTCTACCGCCATTTGGGTAAATTGTGGTCCATTAGCAACGACTTCACTGGCGATATTTTGCACAATAAACGCATCCCCTACCCCGTGTACATTATACGTACCGGTAATAATGATCATAAAGGCGGTGGCAGAGCAAACAAATAAAGTATCGATGTAAACGGAGAATGCTTGTACTAAACCTTGTTGCGCCGGATGGTCAACTTCAGCCGCCGCCGCGGCGTGAGGGCCAGTGCCTTGTCCTGCTTCATTAGAATAAACACCTCGCTTAACTCCCCAACCAATAGCAGCACCAAATCCCGCCATTGGCGTAAACGCATCACCAACAATCAACATAAATGCTTCCGGTAATTGCGTTATGTTTAAACCAATGATGATCAGAGAAATTAAGATATAAGCCAAGGCCATAAACGGCACAACAACTTGAGTAAAATTAGCGATACGTTTAATACCACCAAAAATGATAAAGCCAAATAATAAAACGATGCCTGTTGCGGTATACAACTTGGCATAGCTAATAACACCAATAGCCGTATCAATACTGCCACTGTTAGCGAACACCTGTTCTACTGCAGTGCCTATGGTATTTGATTGCACGGTAGGCAGTAAAATCCCCGTGGCAATAATGGTTGCGATAGCAAAAGTCCAGGCGTACCATTTTTGTCCCATTGCTTTTTCAATATAATAAGCGGGGCCACCATGGTATTTGCCATCATGTTCTTCTTTATATATTTGTGCATTTGTTGATTCTACATAAGCGGTTGCTGCGCCAAAAAAAGCAACTACCCACATCCAGAATACGGCGCCGGGTCCACCAAAGCCAATAGCCGCGGCAACACCTGCAATGTTACCGGCGCCAACTCTACCCGATAATGAAACCGCTAACGCTTGGAAAGATGAAATGCCTTGCTCTGAGCTTTTGCCTGATATTAACAAACGCCACATTTCTGAAAACTGGCGAACTTGCACAAACCGCGTGAGTACAGTAAAAAATAAACCTGCACCTAAGCACAAATAAATCAGTGCGCTGCTCCAAATATATCCATTGATAGTATTGACTAGTTCCTGCACGTAAACTTCCTCTTTATTTTAATATTATTATTTCATTTAGTATAAAGTATTATTATCGTAAATCATCAATCATGTGGTAAACACCGGTTAAAAAATCACGACCTAGCAAGCTGCTACGTATATCAGACCAGCCCATACTATAATCAGGCAACAAATCATTATCTTTAAACGGCATTTCTATGGTGTAGGCTAAACAGCTAAACTGATTACCAACCCAGTTAGTACCAACCGTTGGGTTAGCCTTTCCGGGTTTGTCTTTGTCATAGCCTCGTTCATCTTGAAATTCTGGCGTTAATGATAATAGAATGCTTTTAAACTTGTTTTCAAGCGCTTGATGGCGTTCATCATACGCAGCAACTCCTTCACAGCCCGCTAAAAAGTTAACCGGTAACGCCTCATCGCCGTGAATATCTAGAAACATATCAACACCTGTTGCAAGCATTTTTTTCCGCACTAAGTAAACCTCTGGGCTACGCTCCATACTTGGCGTTAACCATTCACGGTTTAAGTTAGTGCCAACCGCATTGGTGCGCAGGTGTCCACGAACACTACCATCAGGGTTCATATTCGGCACTATATAAAAAACCGCATTATTAACTAATGAACGAGCAACACCGTCATCATCATCAAGCAGGCGCTCTAAAAAGCCTTCAATAAACCATTCAGCCATGGTTTCGCCTGGGTGCTGGCGAGCTGTTAACCAAATAATGCGTTTACCCTCCCCTTCTTCACCAATTTTTAACAAGCTTATATCTCGACCATCAAGGGTTTGGCCTAACACTTGTAACTGACAATCTAAGTGCATTTGCGCATTATGTAGTAAATCTTGGTGGCGCTCGTAGCTATAAGGAGAAAAGTAAGCAAAATATACCGAGTCATATTCTGGCGTTAAGGTAATAGTAAGGCGTGTACCATCATAAGTTGTTGGTACACGAAACCAATGTTCACGATCATACGAAGCAACCGCTTGATAATCTTCCCAGCCTTCAACATAGGCAGCTTTACCGGCGTTGGTTAAATGAATAATATGTTCTTGGGGTATTTTAGCGTGGCTAGCATCAGTTTGTAATTTGAAGTGAAACCATTGATAAAATTCAGATTGATTATCATGTTTTATTTCTAGTTGGATATTACTAGCATCGCTTGCATTGATAACACGAATATTGCCGCTATCAAAATTGTCAGATATTTGCATCGGTAGAGCCTTACGTTCTGTACTCAAGTTTACCTAGGGGATATCAAGCTGATGAATTTTGAGTATAGATTAAAAATTGAATACCACAGTGTACACAAACACCGTGCAGATCACTAGATTAGACAAAAGAAAAACTATTATAAAGAGCGTAAATAAAGACCTATTTCTGAAGAATATCCCATAGATTTACCTATTATGGTGTTTTCTTCGCTAATTACATAATAACTCGGATAACCTGATATTGAATAAGCGTGTTTTATTTCTTCATTACCTAAGGCGATTGGAAATGTTAATTGATGCTGCTTGGTAAATTCCATTACTTCATTAACACTGGTGTAATCCATGGCAACAGCAACAATATTCAGATGTTCATTTTTCTCATACAACTTTTGTAAATTACCAATACTGAGATGGCATATTTGACACCAAGGGGCAAAGAAGTAAAGTACCGTGGTTTTGCCTTGCGAATGTAATGAAATGGTTTCGTCCATTAACGTTGGCACTTGGGTGAAATCCTGATTTTCTGATGTTGTTAATTCAACGTCTGTTGATAACATACTGGTTTCGCGCAGAAGAGATATTGCTTGGAAAACAATAAAAAATAGTAAAACTTGCATGGCAAGACTACGGAGTGTGGCTAACAATGAAACTTCCTAATAAATTTTAAGTAATAGTACTTTAATAGACCCGATCATCATTAATTAATTACAGACAAAATGTAAAGTTTTCTAAAATAAATAATACTGAGCTATTTATAAAATATAAGCAGCTCAGTACCATTAATAAGTAACGCGTTACCTAGCTTATTGTTGTTAACCCCTTCATATAAGGTTGTAACACTGTCGGTATAGTAATACTGCCGTCACTTTGTTGATAGTTTTCTAAAATAGCCACCAAGGTACGTCCTACCGCTAAGCCAGAGCCATTAAGCGTATGGAGTAATTCAGGTTTATTAGTTTCGCTATTTCTAAAACGTGCTTGCATACGGCGTGCTTGGAACGCGCCCATATTCGAGCAAGATGAAATTTCACGGTAAGTGTTTTGTGCTGGCAACCACACTTCTAAATCATATGTTTTAGTGGCACTAAAACCAACATCACCACTACAAAGCACCATAGTACGGTAAGGTAATTCTAGTTTTTCTAAAATAGCTTCAGCATGACCGGTTAATTCATCAAGGGCAGCAAACGAATTTTCAGGTTTAACCAATTGCACCATTTCTACTTTATCGAACTGATGTTGACGAATAAGACCTCTGATATCGCGACCGCCCGAGCCTGCTTCACTACGAAAACACGGAGTATGAGCCGTCATTTTAATAGGCAATTCGGCCTCATCAACAATTTCGTCACGATAAATATTGGTCAGAGGTACTTCTGAGGTAGGAATTAATGAGAATTTTTTTCCTGACAAGTCAGTATGAAATAAATCTTCACCAAATTTTGGTAATTGACCTGTGCCATATAAAGAAGCGGCATTGACCAAATAAGGCACATACATTTCTTGATAGCCATGCTCTTCCGTGTGCACATCAAGCATAAACTGCGCTAAAGCCCGATGTAATTTAGCAATATGACCGCGCATTACCGCAAAACGAGTACCGGCTAATTTAGCGCCACTTTCAAAGTCTAAACCTTTACCAATACCAAAGCCTAAATCAACATGATCTTTTACTTCAAAATCAAATGTTCTTGGTGTTCCCCAACGTTTAAGCTCAACATTGTCATCTTCATCAGCACCTGTTGGTACAGAATCATCAAGCAAGTTAGGCAAAGCACTCGCCAGAGCATTTATTTTTGCTAACACTTCATCTTGCTGGGCTTTTGCCGCATCTAGTTCATCACCTAATTGACTCACCGCGGCCAGTAATGGCGCAATATCTTCACCACGCGCTTTGGCTTGACCAATTGATTTTGAACGGGTATTACGCTCATTTTGCAATTCTTGCGTTTTTACCTGGATCGCTTTACGTTGTTCTTCTAACGTAATGAATGTGGCGGTATCAAGGGTAAAGCCACGCTTTGCTAATTGTGTGGCGACATTGTCTAAGTCTGATCTAAGTTGTTTTGCATCAAGCATAATTATTCACGTTTCTATCTAATTGAAGTTCAAGTTGAAATGAGTCAATCAACTTACTTATATATTTATCTACTCGCTGATCTTTAAGGCGTATAGTTCAATTTAAAGGAAAAAGCACGGAGTTGATGACTATCAATGAGTACTTTTAACGCCTAAATTGGATAATACAGCACTAAGGTGAGCTGTTACATTATTTTGCTATAGCGGAGACCATATAAAGTCCCAAGGCTGCAGCAGCTATACAAAGCGAAACATTTAAGAGAATATTAATGGCTGCTTTGGTTAAGTCTCCCTGTTGTATTAATAACAAAGAGTCTAATGAAAATGTTGAAAAGGTGGTAAATGCACCTAAAAACCCAATGCCAAGTAATGTTCTGTGGACATGGATATCTAAAATTTCATGTTCTATCAGTTGGTATAATACACCCATCGTAAATGAGCCGATGATATTAACCATCAATGTGGCAAAAGGAAACCCTTTTCCTAGCCAATTTAACACTAATTGTGAAATATAAAAGCGTAAACTTGCGCCACAGGCACCACCAAGTGCAACAAAAGCATACAGGGTAAAATTACTAATAGTACTACTCATAACGTTGCTCATTACTATTTTGGTTTAATTGCTGCAAATAATCTAACTTTTCTTTTAATTGTTTTTCTAAACCGCGCTCACTGGGTTGGTAAAGGTTACAATCAAAATCGCTTGCTCTGGCTAGCGCTTCAGGGAAGTAATTTTCACCGGCAGCAAAAGCATTTATTTCATTATGTGCATAGCGATAATCCGCGCCATGACCTAAATTTTTAGTCAATTCGCTCGTCGCATTTTTTAAATGTAGCGGCACATCTAAACTAGAGGTTTCTGCCGCTAGCTGTTTAGCTTTTTTAAAGGCATCATAAACCGCATTACTTTTAGGTGCTAATGCCATATAAATAACTGCTTGCGCAATAGCGCGTTCACCTTCACTGGGGCCAACTCGGTGAAAAGTATCCCAAGCATTAATTGCCAATTGCATAGCACGTGGGTCGGCATTACCAATATCTTCACTGGCAATAGCCAATAAACGTCGCGCTACATACAAAGCATCACCACCGCCATTGATAATTCGGGCATACCAATAAAGGGCTGCATTTGCGTCAGAGCCCCGTACTGATTTATGAAAAGCACTAATTAAATCGTAAAAAGCATCACCACCTTTATCATATAGCGCAATTTTACTGCCCGCTACTTGGGCAATCAAGGCAACGGTAATTGTTTTACTCAATTTGCTTGATTGAGTTTCAAGCGGAGAAGTTTGCAGACTATCAAGACAGTTTTCTAACAAATTAAGTAAACGCCTAGCATCACCATCAGCGCGATTTATTAAACTTTGCCTGGCATCTTGAGCGATTGTTAGCTGAGTTGGCTGCTGTTTTTCTATTAACGACAGCGCTCTATTAAGTACTTGTGCTAACTCTTCATGGTTAAGTTTTTGTAAGGTATATACACGAGCGCGGGACAGTATCGCCTGATTTAACTCAAAGGCTGGGTTTTCGGTGGTGGCGCCAATAAAAATAATGGTGCCATCTTCAATAAAGGGTAAAAATGCGTCTTGCTGAGATTTATTAAAACGGTGCACTTCATCAACAAAGAGCACAGTGCGACAATACTCATTTTGACTAGCACCCTGCTTTCTAATTTTAGCTTGTTCAATGGCTTGACGAATATCTTTAATACCCGATGTTACCGCAGAAAGTCTAACCACTTTCGCTTTAGCGTGTATTGCTATTATTTCAGCAAGGGTAGTTTTTCCCGTTCCCGGAGGCCCCCAAAAAATAAGCGAATGGCAATGACCTTGCTCTATGGCGAGTTTAAGCGGTGAGTTATTACCAAGAATATGTTGTTGGCCAACATAATCGGCCAAGCATTTCGGCCGCATCTGTGCGGCCAGAGGGACAGATTGGTTAGTAACATCTGCCTGTTCTTGCTCTGTAGTAAATAAGCTAGTTTGTTGCTGTGGATTATTCACAAAAGTTCCTAATTAGCGCGTTGATCATCTATTTGCACACCTTCTGGTAAGACGAAATTAAATAAACTACTACTAGGTACTTTTTTGGCGTCAAAATTTGATAATTTAATATGGCTAACCTGTCCGGTGGCATCAAGAAATGAAAATTGGCTAAGCTTATTTTCTTGTGTTTTTTTCCCGTTAGCAGAAAACACTAAGGTTAAACTTTTAATTTGGCTATTAGGATCTTTAGCGCTGATGACAAAACGCTCACCTTGTTGATTAGCCTTTATCTGACTAACTCCTGCTTGAGCAACTTTTTCTTGGTTAGGCTTTTCTTGACTAACCTTTTCTTCACTAACAGTGTACTGCTGCCATAACGACTCATCTTTACTGGTGAGTAGTAATATCGGTGTTTTAGCAATCGCCGCAGACAAAGAATAAACACTCACTTGTTCAATCCATGGGTCATAAAACCAAACATCACGGCCATCAGAAACAATCGCGAGTTCATCTGGCTCTAGTGTATGCCAATTGGCTAAATTTGGCTTACTGATCGCCAACTTTCCTGAACTTTTTTCCAGTAACTCACCTGCTTCACTAACGACTTCTTGAGTGAAATCGGCACTAAAGAAATTCAAATTTGCAAGCTTTGCCATTAATCGCTTTTTACTTGCTTCAACCTTTGTTGAAGAACTAAGTTGTGATTCAGCCATTACTGGCGTTAAATAGCTCATGGCAACACTTAACGCAATGATGAGAGTCGAGTTAAAAATAAAGGTCTTATTCATATTATATTAATCTTTAATTGGTGGTGGCGCTAACACGTCACGTGCGCCGTTGTTGCCAGCAGTTGACACTACCCCTTGAATTTCCATTTGTTCGACTATTCGCGCTGAGCGGTTGTAGCCAATTCTAAATTGTCTTTGTACACTAGAAATAGATACGCGACGCTTTTCAGTCACAAAGTTTACCGCATCATCATAAAGCACATCGAGCTCTTCTGCTTCATTACCTTCAGCTTGTTCGCCTGGAAGTAACATATCAGGATCGCTACCACCGGCTAAAATTTCTTCGATGTAATTTGGCTCGCCACGTAATTTCCAATCTTTAACCACCGCATGCACTTCATGATCGTCAATAAAAGCACCATGAACACGTGTAGGCACTCCTGTCCCTGGCGGCAAATAAAGCATATCCCCCATGCCCAATAATTGCTCAGCGCCCTGTTGATCTAAAATAGTACGAGAGTTTAAACCAGAAGATACTTGAAACGCCATACGGGTTGGAATATTGGCTTTAATTAAACCGGTTATTACATCAACAGATGGCCGTTGTGTTGCTAATATTAAATGAATACCTGCCGCACGTGCTTTTTGGGCGATACGGGCAATTAATTCTTCTACTTTTTTACCTACAATCATCATCATATCGGCAAATTCATCAACGATAACGACAATGCTAGGGAGTTTTTCTAACAGTGGTGGCGTTTGATCTAAACCATCACTTGGTTGCCATATGGGGTCAATAAGTGGCTCGCCTTCGGCAATAGCGGACAATACTTTTTTGTTATAACCTTTTAAGTTACGTACACCAAGCGCTGACATTAATTTATAACGACGTTCCATTTCACCGACACACCAACGTAGCGCATTAGCAGCATCTTTCATATCGGTAACCACTTCGGTTAACAAATGCGGTATGCCTTCATAAACACTTAGTTCAAGCATTTTAGGATCAATCATAATTAAACGTACATCTTCTGGCGTCGATTTATATAACAAGCTGACAATCATGGTATTAACACCCACTGACTTACCTGAGCCCGTGGTACCGGCAACCAATAAATGTGGCATTTTGGCTAAATCTACCACCACTGGCTCACCGGCAATATCTTTACCTAATACCATTGCTAAGGGGGAACTTGACTCTTCAAAAGCAGGACATGAAATAACTTCACTTAAATAGACTATTTCTCGATGTTTATTGGGTAATTCCAAACCGATAACAGATTTCCCTGGAATAACTTCCACTACCCGCACACTTATCGCCGATAAAGCACGGGCTAAATCTTTTGATAAGGCACTTATTTTGCTAACCTTTACTCCTGGCGCTAAATCAAGTTCAAAGCGGGTAATAACAGGGCCCGGATATACCGCAACTACTTGCGCTTGTATTTTGAAATCTAATAATTTCGCCTCGACTAAACGACTAACCTGCTCTAGCTCTTCTCTATTAATGGGGTTTTTAGCTTTGTCAGGGCGATCAAGTAAATCAATTGAAGGCATACCTGAGAATTTTTCTGATGTTGTTGGTAGCAAGTTTACTTGATTAGTATCAGTACTATTAACCAGTTCACCCGTAGGTTTTTTATTTTCTAAGGCGTTATCATCAGCAACTTCAACTTTTTCAACATCAGCAAAAGCAGCAGATATTTCAGCATCACTAACATGCTCTTGTACTTTTATTTCCAGCGGGCCATCCATTAAATCATTGATATCGATAAAATGCTCTTGTGGCTGCTGTTCTTTTTCAGCTGTTGAGGTAAGAAAAGGAATCGCTAACTTTTTCTTTTGGGGTGTTGCTACAGGGGGTTGTTGAGCCGTTTCATCAACCTTAACATTCTCGTCTATTTCTGTATTTTCAGACTCATTCTCGGTGGTTGGCTCACTAACACCAAATTTATCTTTAATATAACTGGGTAGGTGCTGTAAAAATACTACGCTTGCTATGGCATAACGCCCGACGTTATCAATAAAATTAAGCCATGAAAAACCAGTTAATAAGACAAAGCCCGCACCACAAAACATTAGAAAAACTAAGGTGCTACCAACAAAGGAAAAATAAGGTAGTAGCGTTTGACTTAATACATCACCTAAAATACCGCCCGCTGAAAAATAAAACAGATCATCAAAATTCATACTCGCTAACGAAGTAATGCCTAGGTATAACATCAAAAAACCAATCAATTTTAAGGCAAGTGTTAGGTAATCTAGCTGCATTAACTGATGAAATTTCTGAAATAATAACCAGCCGATAATAGCGATAATAAAAGGTAAGCTATAGGCGATAAAACCAAATAAATTTAATAATAAATCTGAAAGATAAGCGCCAACCGAGCCACCTAGATTTCTAACGGGTGTTTGATAGCCTGTTTGTGCCCAACCCGGATCAGCGGGATCAAAGCTAAACAATGCCAACATAATAAACATAGCGAAGACACTAAAAAATAACAGGCCTGTTTCAAGTATACGTTGCACACCACTGAGTTGAGTGCCTCTAACGTAGACTGTATTTACTTCACCGAGGTCTTCCTCGGTATTTTTAACTAATTCTGAAGACAATTAATATTCCATGAAAAACGGAGTTTAGTGATATACACCCATATTACCTCAAGCGGTAAGGTTCAGCGAGAATTAAAAGACTTATAGCCATTCTACTGAAAGTATGAATTTAAAGATAAACAAGTAATCATCGTTTGATTGGTAGCATATTACTGGATTTTATTTCATCCATCACCACATAAGTTCTACTTGCGCTTACCGCTGGTAACCTTAGTAAGGTATCACCTAGTAACTGTCGATAGGCAAGCATATCTTTCACCCGTGTTTTTAACAGAAAATCAAAATCACCTGAAACCAAGTGACATTCTTGAATAACATCAAGTTCATGCACAGCGGCTGCAAAATCATCAAATACGTCAGGACTGGTTTTAGTTAAGGTGATCTCGACAAAAACTAACAGCGCTAAATCTAATTTAGCCGAATTAAGATTAGCTTGGTAACCCGTTATATATTGCTCTTTCTCTAACCGCTTAACCCGCTCTAAACAAGGCGTAGGACTTAAGCCTACCCGTTTTGATAACTCTACGTTTGACAGTCGACCATCTTTTTGTAATTCAACAAGAATATTTTTATCAATACGATCTATTTTTTTATGCATTATCATCCTCTTCTATATATAACTCTGATATTTTCAATTATTTTAGCATTATATATCGTAAATACTGAGAATACGACAGGTTGGTCTGGTTAGTTATCACTATACTAGTCGTATCTAAAATAAGAAGCTTAACAATAAAGCGACTATAATAAGTGTAACGAAAGAGAGAATATTATGATTATTGGTGTACCTAAAGAAATCAAAAACCACGAATACCGTATTGGTTTAACCCCAGCAGGTGTTAAAGAGTTAGTCGTCAATGGTCATAAAGTGATTGTTGAAAATAATGGTGGTGCTGCTATTGGTTTTGATAATGAACAGTACATTACTGCTGGTGCAAGTATTATTGATAGTGCGGCAGAAATATTTGCCACTGCTGATATGATTATCAAGGTAAAGGAACCACAACCTGCTGAATGCAAAATGCTTCGCGCCGGACAAATATTATTTACTTACTTACACTTGGCGCCAGATCCACAGCAAACAGAATTATTAGTCGCTTCTGGTGCAACCTGTATTGCTTATGAAACAGTTACCTCACCAACAGGTGGTTTACCTTTATTAGCGCCTATGTCAGAAGTTGCTGGCCGTATGTCTATTCAAGCAGGTGCGCATGCATTAGAAAAAGCACAAGGTGGTTTAGGTGCATTATTAGGTGGTGTACCGGGCGTTGCTCCAGCTAAAGTATTAATTGTCGGTGGTGGTGTTGTTGGTACTCAAGCGGCACGTATGGCGGTAGGCATGGGCGCTGATGTCACCATTCTTGATCGCTCTTTACCGCGTTTACGCCAGTTAGATACTGAATTTGATGGCCGATTGAAAACAGTGTACTCAACTGCTGATGCCATGGATCAACTAATTGTTGAAGCTGACTTAGTGATTGGCGCAGTATTAATTCCAGGTGCCGCTGCCCCTAAATTAGTCACCAGAGCACATATTAAAATGATGAAAAAAGGCGCAGTAGTTGTTGATGTTGCTATCGATCAAGGCGGCTGTTTTGAAACGTCAAAAGCAACCACGCACCAAGAGCCTACTTATGTTGTTGATGATGTTGTTCATTATTGTGTTGCTAATATGCCTGGTGGTGTGGCTCGTACTTCAACAATGGCACTTACCAATGCAACTATGCCATTTGCAGTAACACTGGCAAATAAGGGCGCTAAACAAGCATTACTTGATGATAAACATTTATTAGCAGGGTTAAATGTATTAGGTGGTAAAATTACCTATAAACCTGTTGCTGACGTATTAGGATATGAATACCTAGCACCTGAAGAAGCAGCAGCAACGCTAGAGTTTTAATTAACTCATTAGCGTTATAATAAAGCTAGAATAAACTCAAAAATAGAGTGCAGATTTATCATCTGCACTCTTTTTTTATACTCATTTTTACTAATATATCTTTAAAGCAACTGTACACCCTTGATAGAACCCCTTATCATCCCAATCATTAAGCTATATCTATCTATCAAAACTATTTTTCAATACTATTTATTATCAATATTAGTTGTTAAAAACAAACTCCGGAGAACTCATTTATGAGCGACGTTAGACATTGTCCCCTACTTATTCTAGGCTCAGGCCCTGCAGGTTATACTGCCGCAGTCTATGCAGCCCGTGCTAACCTAAAACCAGTAATGATTACAGGTATGCAACAAGGTGGTCAGTTAACCACCACCACAGAAGTAGAAAACTGGCCAGGTGATGCTGACGATTTAACGGGTCCTGCATTAATGGAGCGCATGCAAAAACATGCTGAAAAATTTGATACTGAAATTATTTTCGATCACATTAATAAAGTCGACTTCTCAAAACGCCCTTTTACCTTAACCGGTGATAACGGCACGTTTACCTGTGACGCGTTAATTATTTGTACTGGCGCATCGGCACAATATTTAGGTTTACCTTCGGAAGAAGCTTTTATGGGCCGTGGTGTTTCAGCTTGTGCAACCTGTGATGGTTTCTTTTATAAAAACCAGAAAGTTGCCGTGGTTGGTGGTGGTAATACTGCCGTTGAAGAAGCGCTTTATTTATCAAATATTGCTAGCGAAGTACATTTAATTCATCGTCGTGATACCTTCCGCTCTGAAAAAATATTAATCGACCGTTTAAATGAGAAAGTTAAAAACGGTAATATTATTCTTCATACTGATCGCACTTTAGATGAAGTATTAGGCGATAATATGGGTGTGACCGGATTACGCTTAAAAGACACTAAATCAGCTGCTACTGAAGAACTTACCGTTGCTGGTGTATTTATTGCTATTGGTCACAAACCTAATACCGATATTTTCAATGAACAACTAGCGATGAAAAATGGTTATTTAACCATTCAAAGTGGTACTCAAGGTAATGCGACGCAAACCAGTGTTGAAGGTATATTTGCGGCAGGTGATGTTGCCGATCATATCTACCGTCAAGCAATTACCTCAGCCGGTGCAGGCTGTATGGCAGCACTAGACGCTGAACGCTTCCTCGACGCCCAGTAGCAAATTTAGCAGGATATTTATAAGCCTTTAAATTCTAGCTAACATGACTATTTCTGGATCATATGAGCCTATATCAATTAAATGTTAAAGATTGGGCTTTTCCTCCTATCGAATATGCCCTTACTGAGCCAAATGGTTTATTGGCCGTAGGTGGCGATTTACACCCTCAGCGATTAATTAACGCTTACCGTCAAGGTATCTTTCCGTGGTTTAGCGAAAACGACCCGCTGATGTGGTGGTCACCTGATCCAAGAGCTATTATCAAACTTGACGATTTACGTATTAATCGTACCTTAAGAAAAGTCTTAAAAAGATCACCTTTTAAAATAACGTTAAATACCGCCTTTAAGCAAGTAATCGCAATGTGCGCTGATGCGCCCTTTCGCAATGATGGCACATGGATTTTAGCTGAAATGCAAAGTGCCTATGTCAAATTGCATCAATTGGGCTTTGCCCACTCTATTGAAGTTTGGCAAACCAGTTCAGTTGCTAAGCCTGAGTTAGTGGGTGGCTTGTACGGTGTCGCCGTTAATGGTTTTTTCTCCGGTGAGTCAATGTTTTATACCGCGCCTAATGCATCTAAGATTGCCTTAGTTGCTATGGCTGAGTTGCTTAGGTCAATTGATGTTGATTTTATTGATTGTCAATTGCTTAATAGTTTTTTAGCCGATATGGGCGCCATAGAAATATCACGAGAAAACTTTGTCGCATTGAAACAAACTGCTATAAATAAGAGTGTGACCACTAATTTTTGGCAACCACGTGAGTTGTCAGTTAATAAGCCATCAGCTTGATAGAAGTAGTCGTATGAATGACAACAGCTTTAAAGTAGGAATAACGAAAATCTTTCCTTGTAGTTACTTACCCAATGAAGAAGAGCGCTTATTAATTGCGGTCGACGAACGTCTGCAAAATAAGTATAGTTACAGTATACTAATGACCGAAGGTTTTCGTCGTAGTGGTGAGCAATCTTATCGGCCTTACTGCCCTAACTGTAATGCTTGCCAATCTATTCGTATATTAGTCAATGATTTTAGCCCTTCTAAAAGCCAAAAACGTTCCTTAAAACGTAATGCTAACCTCACCATAAAGCATTCAGAGCAAGTGAGAGAGTATTATTACCCGCTCTATGAAAATTATATTAATACTTTTCATCAAGATGGCAGCATGTATCCAGCAAACGTTGAGCAATTTGAAAGTTTTATCAGTAGTAAGTTAACCACACAATTATTTATCGAAACCTGGTGTGTTGTTGATGGTGTTAACAAACTTATATGTGTTGCCGTAACTGATGTGTTAATTAATGGTTTGTCAGCTGTTTATACTTTTTATCATCCTGATTTTAAACGCCATGGCTTAGGGCGTTTTTCTATCCTTACTCAAATTGATTTATGCCGACAATTAAATTTATCGTATTTATATTTAGGCTACCAAATTGATGATTGTCAAAAGATGAACTATAAAAATAGTTACTTTCCTCATGAAAGATTTATTAGCCGAGAATGGCAATTGGTTGAAAGAAAGCCTTCTATCGGCTAAAAAACAACAACTATGGTAAATAAAGCAGGACAAAGCTTTACTTTAGTCGTGCAATTAGGCATCATTTGCGCAGCTTTTTTTATCAGTCAGAAATGCTAATAATTATATTAGAAATTTTGGCTTTTTTGCACAACATATAGAGGTTTAGCGCCCCATGGCGAAAGAAGAAAATATTGAAATGCAAGGTACTGTTATAGATACTTTACCTAACACTATGTTCCGAGTTGAATTAGAGAATGGCCACGTGGTTACTGCTCATATTTCTGGTAAAATGCGTAAAAACTACATTCGTATTTTAACTGGCGATAAAGTAACAGTTGAACTTACACCCTATGATTTATCTAAAGGTCGCATTACTTTCCGTGCTAGATAATTAATCGCATGCAATTTAATATTAAAAACCAGCAAAATTGCTGGTTTTTTTGTCCGTTATTTCTATGATGCGTTAGTGATACTGTCCAGTAACGTCTATTCTGTTACGACCCGTTATTTTGGCTCGATAGATACAATGATCAGCATCATTTATGTATTGTGCAAACAACGTATGATGTTGGTACTATTCGGGCATATCCATATGGAAAGCATTTAGTTTGTTGCCGTCTAGATCACGAAAATAAGCAGCATAAAACCCAGCCATTTCACCACGCAACCCTGGCTCACCTTCACAGCTACCGCCTAGCTCAAGCGCTTTTTTATAAAAGGCATCTACTTTATCCGTTGAATCTAACATAATGGCGACCATATTGCCGTTACCAACGGTAGCAGGTTTACCATCATAAGGCTTAGTAACAGAAACCCCGGCACTGTTTTTACCTGTTGCCCACGCAACAAACTGCTCTGTTTCTATAAAACGTCCTGCTCCTATGGTGGCAAACAGTTGATCATAAAACTCAACCGCTTTTTCCATATCATTAGTGCCTAATGTAACGTAACCGATCATATTCAATTCCTTCTTATCCCGTTAAATAAAATTTAATCATAAGTAAATAAATAAATAAATAAAACTAAGCATAAGAAGTTAACAGTTTTTTATCAAATTGTTCCGCATTTATCGTTAAGTTTTTGTTAGCTATTTTTTCTTGTAAATCGCTTATGTCTTTATTTACCTTATCGATGGTTAACGTATTATCATCCAGTTGATAAACTTGTTCTAGGCTTTGGTAATAAAAAGTCAAAATAATCAATGCCTCTTGCTCTAGCTCTTTAGCTGCAACTTTAATTTTTTTTAATTTACGGTAAATCAAGTTTTGTATGTGCTTTACTTGCCAAACATAGTAAATCTCTTTAAAAAACGCGGTGGTTTTTAGGGTATGTAAAGTGGCCAGACAGACCAATAACGATAAGGCTACGCCTAAGAGGTTATATATAAAGTTACTGACATCTTCTTGCGCAAAGCTGATGATCAGCAGTTGCCCAAAAAGCAAAGCTAACACTAATAATGTAGCAATAAAGCTAACGATGACGATGTTTAAGTGTTTTCTATAACGCGCTTTGTCTATATTTATTAATTGCATTGAAATGTAATTTCCTAAAAAGTTTGAAAAACCTAGGTATAGGTATATGTATTTAACTATGTACTGAGCTATGCGTAGCTATTTGAGTAGCTCAGTATAGCAATATAGTTTATTGCTAGCTTCATTTACTCTACTAACTTTAAGCCAGAATAACGTTTTACTATACTGTTAACCCCTTGTTGCCAAGTTTGCTTGTTACTAGCAATAGTCAGTTGTGTTTTTGCCCGAGTAATGCCGGTATAAAGTAGTTCGCGTGATAGTAGTAAATTATTGCTTTGTTTAGGTAATAACATAGCAACATGCTCAAACTCACTGCCTTGCGTTTTATGTATGGTCATCGCATAAACACTGTCATATTTTGGTAATCTTGATGGCAATAGTATTTTATAGGGTATTTCTCCCTCTTCAGTTTTAGGCTGTTCAAAAAACGCCATTAGATGATCATTACTGCCACTAGAATTGTCGCTAGCATTGCTCCCCGTGCACCAAAGTAAACCAATATCACCATTGAAAAGTCCAAGGCGATAATCATTTTCACTGATCATAATAGGCATGCCATGATAGTTTTGCTGAAATTTCCCCCATGGCTGAGCCGCGTTAACCGCCAATTGCTCTTTTACCCATTGATTAATAGTATCAACGCCAAATTCTCCTTGGCGAGTAACACAGAGAATACGAAATTTTGCCAATAACGCAAAAGCATCATCAATAGTGCTACACTTGCTAATACCTTGATAATACTCTTTTATTAACGGTGATAGCCAAGTATGTAAGTCGCCATCAACTAACGCTAACTGATTGTTTTTACTTTTATTCTCAGCCTGTAATAATTGCCAACTTTGCCCACTTTCGCCTTTAATTACCTGAGCGGCTAATCTACCAATTCCCCCCTCACCATCAAAGCGGCGACTGGTTACCAAAAAGCTGAGATGATCACTTTGAGTGTCTGTTTGCTTGAAGGCATTATTGAGTTGATGCCCATCTAATTGACACACATGCGCTAAATAATTGCCATTATCTGGGCTATAGCCAGAATGAGGTCTAGGAGCAATGTCAGCTAACACACTGCCAACAGCAACAGACGGCAATTGATCGGCATCACCTAGCAAGATAACTTTGGTATCACTTTTTAATGCCCTAAAGATCCGTGTCATCATAGGTAAATCAACCATAGAGACTTCATCTATTAACAAAATATCACAACTAAGTAGATTATTTTGATCGTGCCTAAAGTTCGGACTGTTTGGAATAACACCGAGTAAACGATGAATAGTTTTCGCCTGAGTTGGTATTGCCGCTAACACACTTTCATTAATCAAATCTTTAAAACCAGCAATGGCATTAATAATAGACTCAGATAAACGTTGTGCTGCTTTACCGGTAGGTGCAACCAAAGCGATTTCAAGTCCCTGCTCGTTGTTTACTTCATCAGTATTTAGCATGATTAACGCGGCTAATAATTTGGTCACAGTATAAGTTTTACCCGTGCCCGGCCCACCAGCGATAACAGTAAAGTTTTTATTCATCGCATTGGCAACGGCAATTTTTTGCCAATCAATGGCTGCTGCTTGCTCGTGTGCTAGCGGTGGAAATAGCTGCTGCAGAACAGTGCTTATTTTTGCTGCTGAGGTCGGTAATCGCTGGGTTAACCGTGCTTTAATATCTTGAACCAGTGTTTGTTCAAATTGATAGTAACGACGCAGATAAACACTGTTATCTTCAAAGACGATTGGTTGCTCTGCCTGCGCGCTAAGATTAAGTGCGGTTAGTGCATCGAACAAACTGTCTTGATCAGGAAAAATAAAACCTTGATGACTACATTGCCCTTGTTCGTCAAAAGCGACTGCCCAATGTTGCTGCGCAAGTTCAGTTAAAGGTAAACAAGTATGACCTGCCCGTAAACTAGCACTTAAGGCAAAAAACACATGATTAAGGATTTGTGCTTGCGTGATTGATAATTGGCTAGAAAGTTCATTCGACTTTGTTAATGCGGTTAGCATTTCCTTGGCAAAAAAGTAATCAATAGCTTCAATATCGGCTAGTTGCTGTTGTGCTTGAAAAAAACTGTTATACACCATTATTTTCCTCTTTACCTGCAAAAAGGCAATCTAAAGCCGTTAATTCATCAACAAGAATTTTTCTAAAATAGACACCGGCACCACTATATTTCTCATCGTTGGTCATACCGCGTAAATAGAGATAATAAATACCGCCAAAATGTTGCTTAGCATCATAATTAGCAACATTTTGCTGTAAATAACGATGTAAGGCTAAACTATAGATAAGGTATTGTAAGTCATAATAATTTTTTTCAATATTAGTGCGTAACGCGTGGTGATTATAATCAGTAAAATCATCACCTAAATGGCTAGATTTATAATCACAAACATAATATTTGCCATTTTTCTCAAACACTAAATCAATAAATCCATGCATCATGCCTTTTAATGATTGATAACTGGGTAATCTCACTTGATTAGTGCCATGGGTATAATTTTGGTCAAGCAAAGCTGAATTTCGATGATCGGTTAGCAATTTAGCCAAGGTACTAATGTTAGCTTCTTCCATAGGGAAATAAAATTCACTTTCCCGTAGTGTTTGTTGCCTATCAATATCGGCCAGACAAAAGAGCTCTTCAGCAGCTAGGTTTAGACCAATAAGCGGGGTGGCAACTATTTCATCAAGCCAAGTAATGAGATCATCTGTCGTAAACCCTGAGGTTAACTCGCCATATTTCACTAATGGCCACTGGATGCTTTCTTGCCAATTGCTTGGTGATTCCTGTGTAGTAACAAAATCACTATGCTCTAAAATGTCATGTAATAAATTACCACTGTGGGCGCCTTTTGCTAACTCAAAGCGTAATAGTAATTTTGGTTGATTTGATGCAGCACGATCAAAGTGCGTTAATAGCTCAGTATCTCTATCTGGTGTTGATACCCCACCATGGCGTAAGTTTCGACTTAACGCCGAAAATGAACTTAGCCACCAATCACGCTCTATCTTGCCATGAAACTTACTCACTTCGGGTATTAATCTAGTGGCTAAATCAAGGTTACTTTGCTGGTATATATCCGCTTCAATATCATCAAATGCTACTTGCTTTACCTCGATAGCTTGGGGTGATTTTGCCATTAATTGTTGTAAGTTTTGCACAATATCTTGCTCTACTTGCCACTGCAGGGCTTTTCCAAGCGGTGAAAACGCATATTTATCAAATGGTGTGGTTAATATATAACAACGGTTTTCTGCGCGCGTAATCGCCACATATAACAAACGAATAGTTTCGGCATAGGCTTCATTAGCCATGGCCGCTTTGGCCTGTTCATCACCATCTAAACTCAAGCACAATTGACCTTGTTCATTATGATATTCGATATAGCTTACTGATTTATTACCAAATTTAAGCGGATCTTTATGACGGCTAGCAAATGGAATAAAGACAATTGGATATTCTAACCCTTTCGCGCCATGTTGGGTTACTATGCGAATTAGATCACCGTCACTTTCAAGACGCTGCTCAGCTTCTATATCACTGTTAGCCGAATTGCTGTCTACACTAGATTGTTGTTCAAACCAATAAAGTAGCTCTTGTGGCTGAAGAAATTTTTGGCTAGCGGATTGTAAAATTTCAAATAGATGCAACAGGTTAGTTAACGCTCTATCTTTGTTCACTAGTGAAACGTTAAAGTGTTGATGCATTAAATTTATTGCCATCACAATAAAGCCTTGTCGTTGCCATTGAGTTCTATAATCAAAAAAGCTGAACTTCAACGCTTGATAAGCCATTTCATCTTGTTGCAGTTTATATAAAGCTGCGGCATCAAAACCCAATAAACCACTCGCCAGTGCGTTTAAATAGTATCGTTCGTTTTCAGGGGCTAATATTCCCTTCAAGACACTGATCAGTTGTTTAGCTTGTTCGCTGTGAAATAAGTTTGCCCGATCGGATAAAAAAACACTCGCCAAGTTAGCCTCTAACAGTGCTTGTTTGATATCAGCCGCCTCACGGCCATCACGCACTAAAATAGCAATATCCTGCGGCTTAGCATCGCCATCAGTTAATAACTGCACGATTTCATTCGCACACCAGGTTGCCATTAACGGCCTAACAGACTGTTTACTTTCACCCTCTTCACTTGAGAAATGAATAAATTGCAGCGCTTTATGCTTATTACCTGAGTGGTGATTTGACTGCTTGGCCGTTTTACCGGCATAAACAGCTTGATAAGGAATACCATAACCAAACACCGTATTATTACCATCACCAAGAAACACCTGATTATAGGCATTAACCATATCAGCACTTGAACGCCAATTGGTGTCCATAAGCCAGTGATAATCACAGTCATTACGAGCATTTAAATAAGAAAAAATATCGCCACCACGAAAACCATAAATGGCTTGTTTAGGATCGCCAATAAGGTAAAGGGCTGGCTCTTTTTGTTGATATTGACGCTGTTGGCTCTGCGGCTGATGTGTATGTGCTTGGTAGTAAATGCCTTGCAAAATTGCAAACTGCTGGGGATCTGTATCTTGAAATTCATCAACAAGCGCGACCGGATATTGTGCTAATAATGTTTGCGCTAACCGACTATCTTCTTCACTTTTTAAACAATCTGCTAAGGTATTAATTAAGTCATCAAAGTCGAGTAAGTTATGTTGCTCTTTTGCTTGTGCAACTTGCTCACGCATTTGATATATCGCAGTGCGAACTAGCTGATAAGCTTTGGCTTTGTTAATATTTTTAGCTAAATCTTTAACCTCGCCTTTAATTTGTTTACTGCTTGCTAAAACTGCTGCTAACGCTACTTTAAATACCTTAGGGTGTCGATTTCCGTTCAGCAAATAATCAGGCATGGGCTGTGCTATTGCCGCGAGTAATGCCAGTTCATTTTCACAGTCACTTAACTGCGTTAACCAAGCTTGTAACTTAACTAACTCAGCCGCCCTCTTTTCTTGTTCATCTGCTTTTTTATGGGCAACTAGGCCTTCATTAAGCAAAGTTAAATCTGCGGTAATAGCACTATTGGCTTGCTTGGCTAATTGGGTGAATTTATCTACCAAATCTTGCACAGCAAGCACAGAGAGCTCGGATTTATGTGAAATAGCCTTAGCAAAGCTACTAACAAAAGCAGATGGTGTCGGCCAAAATTGCGCAACTAAAGCAAAGGCAGCACTGTTTTGTTTCGCCAATTGTCGATACCAATCTTGGCAAGCCTCTAAAATCAACTCATTGCTATTGGTGGACATGTTAGCGTTAAACGGCAAACCACTGGCAAAAGCATGTTGTGTCAACGCCCGCTGACAAAATCCGTGTATGGTAAAAATAGCGGCTTCATCTAAAAATAATAACGCCCGTTTTAGCAAAAATTGAACCTTGTCGTCACTCTCTGTTTTATTACTCTTGCTATTACTAATGACATTTTTGCTAATTTGTGCAAAGTAACTATCCTCTTTACATAAAGCTGTCCAGTTAGTTAACGCCTGACGAATAAAGGTCTCTATTCTGCCACGAAGTTCTTGGGTGGCATCTTTAGTAAAAGTCATCAGTAAAATTTCTTCTACTTTTAACTCCCGCTCCAGTAATAATCGTAAATAAATACGGGTGATATTATGGGTTTTACCGGTACCGGCACTGGCTTCAATTAAATGTCGTCCGGTTAAAGGAATAGTAGCCGCGTCTAAATTTTTCAACTGCATTGCTGTCGACATTAGCGACTCGCTCCTTTCGTTGTTTTCACCGTGTTAGCAGCCGCTTTCGTACTACCAGCTTTTGCAGCTTGCTCTTTTACAACACTGCGGTACAGCCCGGTATAAACAGACTCAATTTGTGGCAATAATTTTTCAATATCAGGACATTGTTGCCAAAAGTAATTAATATAGGAGTCTTGACCAAAACCCGGTAGCCCGCCGATTGGTGTTGCTGCGCCATGCCAAAATTGCTCGAAACGATCTGCTGTCATCACTACTCGCTTGCCTCGCGACTCTTTAAACACTTGCGCAGCTAAATCACCATTAAGCATTAACGCTTGTTTTTGCCCTTGGGCATAAACGCTCAGTAGCATCATTAACTCAGTTTTAGCCGTATCAACGCCTTCATTGTTAACACAATATTGCTCGACTTTTTGCGACTTAGTATTAAAGTAGAAGCCGCGCGTATTGTTTACCTGGCTAAGCGGGCTAGTACTATAATTTGTGTTATCACAGTTTTGTTGTTGCCACACTTGCACAATTAACTGGTGTAGATACAAGGTGAATAAATCTTTAGGCTTCGCCGTTGAACAACGATAAAAAACGATCTGCGCTCCTGCATCAGTAACCTTGACTGGCACCTGAGCCATCAGCGCTATGCTTTGCTCTGCTGAATTTTCAGCAGCATTTTCAAGTACAATTTTACAATCTATCAGCTCAGGATTATCACAACCTTGAGCTATAATTTCTTCGGCAAGTTGACTACTGCCAGCAAGCGCCTCATCAAAATGTGCTGGTGTACTGGGTAAGTCAGGAAATTTACCCGATAAAGCGGCTATATCAATTACTTGCTCTATTGTCGCGCAATTCTTCGCCGCGAGACTGGCGGCAAGTAAGTCTTGTTTTAGTAAATAATTTTCCAAGTGGTTGGCAGTAAAAGGTTCAACATCGTCAAGGCTTACTTCATTAATATCTAAATATAAATTAAGCACTTGTTGAGCAAAAACTTTACTTGGATGTTGGAAAAAACGAATGAGCTCTGCCGCACTTAAGGTGTTAACGTTATCGGCGATATCACACGCTGCAACAACCAATGTCGCTGATGTTGTTTCAACTTGCTGGTGTTGGCCTAACGATAACCAATTTGCATCAAAGCTGGGCTTAAACCCTGAGTGAGCATTTTCAACTAAGTAGTTATCCTCACTGTATGGCTGCATTGGCATTTGATGAACATCAGAGTTTTCTTGCCCAAACTGCCAACCATAACCTTGTGCCAAATAGTCCATTAACTCTTTTAATACTAAGGAGGGCTGTTTTTCATTGTTATTGCGTATATTTCGCCCCTGATAGCTTAAATACAGCGCTTTTCTGGCAGAAATAAGCGCTTCTAAAAATAAATATCGATCATCACCGCGACGAGATCTATCCCCTAAAACCGCCTTAGTTTGTGCTATTAAGTCAAAGCCTAATGCTGGGCGCTGCCGTGGAAACTCACCATCATTTAACCCTAATACTGCGATCACTTTAAACGGGATACTGCGCATAGGTAACATTGAGCAAAAGGTAACTTGGCCCACCATAAATTGTCGACTGGCATCCCCTTGACTAAAATGATTATTGAGAAAATCAACAATGATAGCGAGTTCAATTTTTTCATCGAAATGGGCATGTTGACAATATTCCACTAGTGATGCGATAGCGTCTTCAATAATAGCGATACTGTTATCAATTTGATTGTTAATTTGGTGCGTAGCTTGTTCACCAGTATTTGTTGAATAAACAACTTGGGTGGAAAAAAGCAGTTCAAGTTGGCTAAGTAAAAAACTCTGCCATGCTTTCGCCGTTCTAGCACTATTTAACTGATGAGAAAAGTGTTGTAATTGCTCGATAAACAACATCAACTGCCCCAATAAAATAGCGTCATCACCTTCAACTGTGCCTAGTAGTAACTGATCTTGATAAATACTGTCAGTGTCAGCATAAGCAAAACCTTGTAATAAACGTGATAAGCCCTGCTGCCAAGTAAAACTGTTACTGGCTTTGTCACCTAATAACATTTCTTTATGGGCTTGATCTAAGCCCCAGTGAATAGTGGCTTGTTGTAACCAAAAACTAATTTTTTCACTGTCTTCTGCGTTTATGGCAAATTTATTAGCAACCGCAGGCAAACGAATAAAGCTGAGCAATTGCGATACTTGAAACCGTGAGTCCGGTAAGGTTAACAGCTCACTAAACGCAGCAATTAAGGGGTCGCTGTCTTTAGCACTACGATCGGCAATTGAACAAGGTAATGGCGGTACTTCATCGGTTAAATCTTGCCAGCCACGGGTAAAAACCGCATTAACATAAGGCGCATATTGTTCTATTTGTGGGCACATTACCAAAACATCTTTTGGCGTTAATTTGTCACTGTTACCTGCTGTGTCATTAAACTGATGCAGTAAGTAGTCGTGTAACGCTTGTACTTCACGTAAGGCACTATGACAACTCACAATAGTGATTGAATCGTCAACTAACGGTAAAGACTCTGCTGTTACGCCACCTTTATCTGTTGCATCATTGAGCGCTAAAATATCATTTTGTAATTGATGTAAAATACACACTGATGACGTAGAATTTTTATTATCAGCTTGATTACTATGGTCGCGACTCGCTTTCACAAACAATTCAATATTTACGGTACTATAGTCTTGTAATAAGGCTAAAAACTCACGCCCTTGTTGACCAAAATTTGCTAACAACGGATTGCCAACAAATAAATGTTCATCATTATTAGCACCACTTGACCAGTGAGATAATTTTCTTATCGCTTGTTTTTCATTGATAATATCGCCCCAATAAGAAAAGCAGGGATTTAGATGAAAAAAGTCGACCTCAATATATTCACTCAAGGCATTAATAAAATTTAACCACATTGGCGCCATCGTATTAATACCAAAAAAACTCATCCGTTTAGGCAAAATATTTGCATCAGCACTCAGTTTGTCGGCTATATTGGCAATCGCATCATTAAGCAATTCAACCGGATTATAAGGTAGTTGGCTAATAAGTAACTGCCACAACTTGGCTTGCCATTTGTTTTCAGCACTAAGCGGAATAGCTTCTTCGCCCCGTTGCCATGCATCAAGCCACTGTGGGCGAAAAATTAAATATTGCTCGTACAAGTCAGCCATTTGCCCTGCTAACTGATAGCGTTTTAAATCCGCTTTATTTGAAGGTTTTGATGCCTTTTTTGATGTTGAACGTGGTGGTGAATTTACTGTTTCTTTAGATACTGTCGGATTAAGCCAGTAGCCAGTGGCGGGGCTAAAATCATCATCATTGATGACCGTTTCAGTTGCTAATAAGGCATAAATTCGCCAAGTGAGCACTTCTCTGGAGTAGGGTGACTGCTCAGGCACTTTATCTTCGCTAGCCAGTGTTCTTATTAGCTGCCACAAATATTGAGCAGGTAACGCGTAACGCATGTTCATGCTGATCCCACGTTCACTGGCGATGGCAAGGTTAAGCCAGTGTTGCATACCAGCATTTTGCACAATAATAACTTCTTGATTGAAAACGCCTACGGGAGAGACTTGGGAAATTTTATTGAGCAGGGTTAACAAATTTTCCATTTTGTTAGCGGGATAAAGGTTAATCAATACTGGACCTATTTATATCAATTAAACTAACTTAGCGATCATTTTAAGTGCTTTAAATATTTAATAACATCATTACTTTCAATGCCAATAGCTAGTCATTGGCATTGAAAGCGCCCTGTTCCTAAAAATTTATAGACCTTAAAATTTGAAGCATTTATTAATTTAATTGCTGTTATTAAAATTTAATAAATAAATTTAACCATAAGCATGAAGTGAACACCATTTATTTAGGTAAAGAATTACCAGTATGACTGTTTACCTTTTTACCTCGGTTAATTATTAAGGGTTTTAATGCCCATATTGTACAAGGTGAAAGCAAAAATATCGGCATAGAGACTAATGGTTTTACTTGCTGGTGTACCTGCGCCATGACCACCGTTAGTTTCAATACGAATAAGCATAGGCAATGCTGCTGCTTGAGTTTGTTTTGCTTGTAGCTGTGCCGCAAATTTAAAAGAATGCGCTGGCACCACTCTGTCATCATGATCGCCAGTAGTTACCATAGTTGCTGGATATTGAATATCTGATTTCACATTATGCACCGGAGAATAAGCGCGAATGTAATCAAACATTTCCTTACTTTGCTCAGACGTGCCGTAATCATAAGCCCAACCGGCACCAGAAGTAAAAGTATGATAACGCAACATATCTAAAACACCCACCGCAGGTAAAGCAACTTTAAATAATTCAGGACGTTGTAACATAACCGCCGCCACTAATAAGCCGCCATTTGAACCGCCTTGAATAGCAAGGTAATCACTTGAAGTATAATTTTGTCTACTTAGGTATTGTGCAGCAGCAATAAAGTCATCAAAAACATTTTGCTTGTGCATTTTAGTGCCCGCATCATGCCACTTACGACCATACTCACCACCACCGCGCAAGTTAGCGACCGCATAAATTCCGCCTTGCTCCATCCATATTGCTCGGGTCAAGCTAAATGAAGGCGTTAAGCTGATATTAAAACCGCCATAACCATATAAAATGGTAGGATTTTTGCCATCAAGTTTCAGACCTTTTTTATGGCTAATAATCATAGGAATTTTTGTACCGTCTTTTGAAGTATAAAATACTTGCTTAGATACATAGTTTTCGCTGTCAAACTTCACCTTAGATTTATTAAAGGTATTGGTTTTACCCGTTTTAACATCAAAAGCTAAAGTAACTGACGGTGTGGTACTGTTAGTGAAGGTAAAATAAAGTGTCTCTGCATCAACTTTACCGCTAAGAGCAGAAGCGGAGCCGGCACCGGGTAATTCAATCTCACGTATTTTATGTCCTTGGTAGTCATATTGATAAACCTTGGCAATAGCATCAACCATATAGTGGGTGAATAAATATCCACCACCAGTTGACGCGCTAAGTACATTGTCGGTTTCTGGAATTAAATCAAGCCAATGCTCTGAAGTTGGCTTTGCGACATCAACGCTAACAATTTTTTTATTATCGGCGTTAAGGTTCGTCACTAAAAACAATTTACTACCTTGATTATCAATCACGTACGTATCTGAGTTGCTGTGAGCCAAAATAGTAACCAACTCACTATTTGGTTTAGTTAAATCTTTAAGATATAAATCATTACCTGAGGTTGATAGCGAACCAGAAATTAATAGATAGCGATTATCGTCAGTAACATTGCCACTCACATAACGACGCTTTTGCTCAGCGCTTGCACCAAAAATTACTTTATCTGTGTGTTGCGCTGTGCCTAGTTGGTGATAATAAAGCTTATGTTGATCTGTTTTTGCTGACAGTTCACTACCTTTTGGCTTGTCATAGCTTGAATAATAAAAGCCTTCATTTTTGTACCAGGCGATGCCTGAAAATTTTACATCAATTAATTTGGGCTCTACTACCTTATTTGATAACGCATCAATAATGATGATTTTTCGCCAATCACTACCCCCTTCAGAAATAGTATAAGCGGCCATTGAACCATCACGCGAAAAACTCAACTGACCAAGAGAGGTAGTACCATCGGCACTAAAAGTATTAGGGTCTAAAAATACTTCAGCACTGGACTGTTGTTGCCCTATTTTATAGCGATAAACCACGTATTGATTTTGTAAACCATTGTTTTTATAAAAATAGGTATAAGCACCTTCACTAAATGGCGCCCCGACCTTTTCATAATCCCACATGGCGGTTAAACGTTGCTCCAACGTATCTCGATAAGGAATTTTCTCCAGATAAGCTGAGGTCACCTTATTTTGCGAACTTACCCATTCCGCAGTTTCATCACTGCGATCATCTTCTAACCAGCGATACGGATCTGCAACATCAGCACCAAAGTAGGTGTCAACAACATCACCTTTTTTGGTTATTGGATAATTGATCTTTATTTTCGCAGTTGCCGTTTTGTCTTCATCCATCGTATTTATATCACTATTATTTACATTAGTTTGCCCAGAACACGCAATAATGCCATTACCAAGGATGATTACTAGTAGTAGTGAAAAATATTTTTTCATCATTTTTTTCTTATTAAGATATTATTTTTAAGACTTTACTCATATTTAGCCAAATATTAAAGCTAATAATCAATAGCATATGATGCCTCCATCGGCACTTTAGTATCACTAACTTTACCATACCGACAAAATCACGGTGAAAGACAAGTCTATGCCTCCTGCAAGCTCTTTATAATCTTTCAGTCCTGAATTAAGCCATACTTAACTAGTGGAAACTGCACGTTCATTCTGTCCGAAAATCTGAATAATATTAGTCAAAAGTCAACTTTAAGATAAAAATCTGACATTTACTGAGTTAAAATACACCTTAGTTAGCACAGTCTATTTAAGATATACTCTAAACCAGTTTTAATTCAATAATTTTATTTTTCCTGTGGCTGAGAAACCACCTTTAAAATAAAAACCTAAGATTTTACTAAATTAGAGTGAATGAGTTAGTGATGTAAATTTTCTAACTGGGTATTAGCAACAATGTTTACCTTAGTTTTATTTACCAATAGCAGGTAAAATAGATAGTTTGTTAGTAAACTGGCTTGGTGCATTAATAATTCATTTGAAATACTTTTATCGCTCAATAATAACGGATATATAACTAGACTAAACAATGCAGAAACATTTACAGACACTGATCAATTTATTGACTAAAAATGACCTTAAAGCTTTGCTTCAACATTACTTAGTTTCAAATGAAGCTGAGAACATCGTTCAGTTAGGTTTTATGTTTCAACAAGGACAAATAAAATCATTTGATTTTTATCAACAGCTCGCAACTAGTTTTATAGAAAATAAAGGTTTTTCCATTGGGCTTATCCCAAAAATTAAAACTAACAATACCTTAAACTTTTTCACCCCCGCATTACAAATAGAAGGGAACTTCAGTAAAACAGATCACCAGAAGTATAATGTTTTACATTATTTATTTACAAACAATCAATCAGTCAGTAGCATCCATCCGCCATTTAACTATGTACGTTCTATGATGTTATTTGGAAGTAATGAAGCATTGCGCGATGGTCTATGCAAACGAAACCAACAAAATTTAACCCCTATTGAAGCTTATTTATTTGCTAATAAAAATTTAACCCCTTTAGCTAATCATGAACTTACTGCTTTTTTGGCACTAATAGAAATTGAACGTAAGCAACAAGAAGTAGATAAGGCTAACTACTCCTTTGTCATTCAA
>SPKZ01003299.1_pt1 | contig 36337 bp, 32 predicted proteins | sample 2456571 | NCBI WGS metagenome assembly SPKZ01 (sample SAMN11192286, study PRJNA482655) | marine metagenome | biome: ENVO:00000447; feature: ENVO:00000244|ENVO:00000211|ENVO:00000569|ENVO:00002023; material: ENVO:00002151; isolation source: ocean water from marine abyssalpelagic zone ...
ATGATAAGAGATGATAAGATAAGATAAGATAAGATAAGATATGAACCATATGATTAGATATGATGATGATATGAGTATGAATGGATTGATGACGATTGAAGGAAATATAGCGAATATAGCGAATATAGGAAATATAGATACCAAGAGAGCGAACAGACAAACAGACGATACAATCAATGATTATATATGATTATATATACACAGACTCATACACACACACACATGCACACCATACACCATGAGCCTATGATATAATCATGAGGTGACACATGCATGCACGTGTATATAATCAAGACACAGCACAACCAGCCAGAGAGACAGGCATGGGGGAAGTTGCACTTCTGTTTGTATTGGATACCCCCGAACAGATTTATAATATTTTTCATTTCAGAATATCGTTCATATCGTATCGTATCGTATCCCTACCTGATGTATCTGTGTAATCCCCACAGAAATCCACGAGGTTAACTCAGGAGAGCGTTCAGGAGGCGAGATGATAAATCCCCCACAGAACCAGCGAAGGCTCTGTGGAGGCGTCTGTGTCGATTGTTGAATCAGGGTGCATCAGTGACGATGTCAGCGGCAGTCATGTTGTACATAACGAAATGCGCTGTACCCACATTGTCCTGAATTGTAGGATATGTGTCGCCGTCACCCATTCTCCACCAATGGTCGGGTGAAGTGGTGAGCGCATCAAGGTCGTGTGTTGACCCTGAGTTGTAGATGTCGCTGATGTTGGCCGACTGGTCCGATCCCCAGATGGCGACTTCATCAATACGGGCATCACGTAGGTGGTTGCCACTCGCGAAGCGTCCAAGACGGAAGTTGTCTGGATCTATCCCACCCGTGTACCCGTAGTTGTTGTGCGTATTGTTCGTCGACTGCAGCACACCGTCTATGTAGATGCTAAATCTGCCGTAGTACGTTGATAATGAGCCGGAGGATGAACCTGTAGTACCGCCGTCATATGTTACCAGTACGTGTTGCCACGTACCGGCGCTAATACTACCCGCTGGGGTAGTGAGTTGGACATAGTTGACGTTGCTGCCGTAACGAAGCCGTAGACGTTTCTGTCCAGAACTGTTCGTTTGGCGCAACTCGACGTAACCGCCGTTAACGACATCGTTGTCGCCGAAGTAGAAAACCGTCTGCCCTTGGTTCTCGGTACTGCCTTTATACCAGAAGGCCACTGACCATGCATCCCCACTACCTGCACCGTTTGATGCACGTCCGAGGATGGGATCGAGAAGCGAAGCATTCGCACCCATGTAGTCTTGGTTCTGGAAGTTCACAGACTTTGTGTTCGAGTACGGAGGCTCTGATACGGTGAGCACGATTGTCTCTGTATCTTCACCGAAGTAATTGATGGCCTTCGCAGTGATGTTGTATGTACCCACAGACAGGCCAGAACCACCGATGAGCTTTCGTACGTTACCTTCCACGGTTGTCACACCGGATGGTAGGTTCGTCCATTCGTAACCAACCCCATGATCCGCAGTTAGCTCGTAGTTCAACGTATCGCCCCGTGTGAGGGCAACAGCGGTGCTGCTGGTAATATCGGGGGCGTCACCTGACGAAGAGCCTGTAGAGGCAAACAGGGCGTTAAGTGCATCACACGCACTTACAGGCGTTGCACCGTAAGGAGACCCATCTGCATCTACAAAGTAATCATGCTCAACCTGATAGAACAGGTAGATGTCTCTTGCAAGGTCTGTTATGTTCAAGACTGTGTCTGTGGGGTTTTCCATACTCGCCTGAAGAGAGTTCAGGAATTGGACACCATTGCTGTCTTCTACAAAAATAGCATTCGCCGCAGCGTCTTTATGAATAGTAACTGTCATTTCGAGTACACCTTTATTGCCATACCTGCGTTTACTACAGTACCGGCACCGGAGAGTTTAACCTGAAGTGCGACAGGGTTGTCCCGTGTGTTCGCATCACCCACGTAGATATACAGAGCCTGCAACGCAAAGCGGTAAGGTACACCGGCACCGAGATCAAGTCTGCCGAGCTGTTGTTCCAACGTGTACGAACCGGCACCCGTACCGAGACTAAAGCGGAAAGAGAGCGCCGCATTGTTTGTACTCGGTGTAACCGTAAAGTCCGGTCGAATGAGAACGTCAGACCCAATATTCAAGTACCCTAGGTCGACTGTACCGTTAGCGTTACGTAGGGTATCAACACCATTCGGAAGTTGTTCTTGGGTAAATGCACCCGCCCCGTTGTTCGGCAGCGTGGTCCATACATCGCTCGTCAAAACAAGCGGTGTTGTAGCGGTGGATGTATCGTTGTAGTCTGCGAAGCCGTTATGTTGATTAGACATCCCAGAACCTGCCGGAAACACTGTATCGATACCCTGATCGTCCACGGTAACTTTAATCACATCTTGTGACGACGGAGTACGTATCCAGATAGACTGTGTCACTTCTTCGGCAATCAGTATCTTAGCCGCCTTCCCTGCATAAACAGAACCACCAGCTGTAAAGCTGCTTCCGGGGTCAGAAACACCTACGGCAATACGAGTATCTGTGTCGCAGCGAATAATTAGATCGCCTGTCATACCCTCGGCGAACTCGCCGGGTGCAAGAATATTTGTCCAATCTACCTCCGGGGAAGCCGAGGAAATGTATCCTACTCTATCCATAGTTTCCTCCTGTGTGAGATAGCCCCCACTTAGCTAGGCAAGAGGTGGGGACCGTGTTTCGATTACTTGGTCAGGTCAGCCAGTACGGACTTCCACTTAGCAGCGCCAGCTTCAGCAGCCTTCAGGTTGTGCTGAGCGTCTTTGACGCGGGCCTGTGCAGCAGCTACAGCTTCAGCTTCCTTGCGGGCCTTCTCAGCAGCGACGGTAGCAGTGCGTACTTCAGCAGCGTGCTTAGCGCGTGCGTCCAAGAATTCCTTCAGGACTTCCAGTGTCTCAGCAACAGCGTCGACTTTCTTTGGATCGTTCGATGCTTTAACAACGAGGTTGATCATGTCACGGCGGATAGTGGCCAGATTGTATACTGGTGCCTGAGCGAACTTGACGCTGTCAGCATTCTTAGTTACGTGCGCAACTTTCTTGGTTTCGGTTTTCTTCGCCATGATTAAAATCTCCTAATTGGCTTGTGCCTATTGGCGGTGGTTTTAAAGCCGGGAAGCATCCCGTCTCGTTTGAAGTTCGGATTACCCAGAGGGTTCTGGATCATCTTGTTGTATGCAGCCTGTTGCTGCTTGACTTTCTCTTTCTGCTCGTCGAGCGCGAGGTTCTGCACCCAGTACCGGACCGATCCAGCGAGGGCGTCTAGCCTGTCGTCATGGATCAAACAGTTCCGGTCGCGGGTAATGCGTGCCATCTGGAAGAACAGGCTGTACACCTGCCGCTCTTGGAGCGGGTACTTCTGGCACATCGCCCAGTCGTCGTCGAGCATCCCCTCGTCCATGATCAGTCTGCCATTCGAGATGACAGGATCAAGCACGTCGATGATACGGAGTTCTTTCTGACCGCTCTCCCAGACATCCTCAATGGATACCTTGAGCCCGATCTCGCCAGCCTTCTTGAGCAGCTTCGGTTGCCACACGTTTGACAGTGCGCCGTTACCGAAATTCTTCTCGATGCTGATTGCGTTCACGTTGTACTTCAGCACGAGGGCTGTAAGTTCATCGAGCCGGTCTTCACCGAGCCCGCCACGTACGCCACCTGCAGTGACACAGAATATCTTACCGCCTGCTGACCGTGTAATCGCGTAGGCCGTCTCATCGCCATTGGCTCCACCACCGGCCGGGTCCACATACATATGGGTGCCGGTGTATGAACCAAAGGTCTCGCCCACGTTTGGAACCATGTGGAACTTAGCGGGGAACGGGAACTGGTCTGGCAGAGGCATAGTCATGTGCGCGTTCTTGATGAGCGTCATGTCCAGCGGTGCCCGGTCAGGGTTACGCAGGTCCATGAAGAACAGGTTCTCCACCTTCAGTGGGTATCTGTCTTTGTCCATAAGAGCCGTATCAAGCATGTGTTGCAGCTGGAAGTAGGCTGGCCCCTGATCGACCTCTTTCGCATTCAGCACGTCCTCTGGGACGATTACTGGGTCGGTTGCTTGGCCACGGGTGCCCGTTGGTCCGCCGCCCTTCATAAGGTGCGGGTGCTCACGACATGCGTTCTCAATCATCGGTGCGAGCATACCTGCATAATTCTCAAGCTCTTCCTTTGTGGGGAAGCGCCCGGTCCAGATGCGTACGTCGTAGCCACGAGATGGCAGTGTGTTGTAGATACTGTCCACGGACTGTGGTGTACCCAGATAAATGATGTCGCCCTTCGAGCAGATGGATGTAAAGTCGCGTGTCACGTCAACCAGCTTCTCACGCTGGATCGGTGTGCCGGAGTTCTTCTTACTCTCGATGTCGTCCGCGATGAGGATGTCAGCACGGTAGCCCTGCATGTTCGAGAACGCGCCAAGGCAGGCGATGGATGGAGACTTCTCCGGTCCCTTCAGCGTGTAGTGAATGTCAAAGGCTTCGATTGATGTACGGTCGCCAGCAACCTTATCGGGGCGCAGGCACTCAAGCACATCCATGCCGTTGATGATCTGAATGATCCAACCGGCAATCTGCGAGGCCATGCCACCACCAGCTGACAGGATCAGGATACGGGTGGCCGGGTTGTGTATCTGCCGCCACACGGCGTAGATCGCTGTGATGGTCGTCTTCGCCTGACCGCGCTGGGCTTGGATCATACGATACAGTGGCCCGTGTTCCAGATACTCGCCGATGTCCAGCTGCAGCCATGTGCAGTTGAACCCCATGAAGTCTGTCATCACGTCGTGCAGGAAGTCGTTGAAGTGCGGGTATGCCTTCTGTAGAGCCTTGAGCTTTTCCCATCTGGCGAGTTGTTCTTTTTCGTTTTCACGTCTAGCCATAGGGAGGCTCCTTGTTAGGATTGACTTACTGAGCCACACCATGGAAGGTGTGGCCTATAAATCAATGCAGTTCGTCCATTGGCGTGGAAGCCACGGTACGAGTACGTCGCATCTCATTGAGACGATCAAGCTGCGCATTACGCGTGTCACCTGTATCGTCATCGCATGTGATGTCATTGTCTTTCAGGAAGGCGGCAGTCAGGCGCATTACGCCGATGTCTGCCTTGCCTTCTTCGTCGGTCCATTCAAGACCATCTGCCAGCACGTCCGCGAGCTTCGCGTGTAGCTGGGCCAGCTTTGATCTCTGTGCTGGTTTCATGATAGATGTCCCAGTTTAGCCAGCAGTGTAATACCTGCACCGAAGGCTGCGACAGCACCCATGTACCAATGCTGGCGGTTCTCTACCTTGTCCATCCGCGCTTTGAGCGTCTTGTGGTCGGTGAGAATTTCAGATTGGTTTTCAAGGATGCTGTCCTGCTTTGTTTCTAGTCTTACGAGTGAGCGATAGATCGCTGCTGTCGAGATAATGTCTTCTTGAGCAGCCATTGTCTACTCCCTCATGTGTTAGAATTAAAGTTCTTTTGCTTCCATCCAAGCAGCGTCGAGGTCTGCATCAGACAGGGCAACCTCTTCGGAGGCTGCGATAGCAGCTACCAGCGGGTCGTCCCGGTCATACGATGTAGAGTTCTCGTAGCGCTTGAGTGCCATCGAACGTTCCATACCTTTAGGCATGGCTTCGATAACTGAACGGACAGGGCCGTCCATCTCAAGGAAGTCAACCATTGCGTGGAACTGGATGTTCGTCAATGGGTAGTTCGTTGGGTCAAGCTTCGCAGCCTCTCTCTCGGCTTCGTTCTTAGCCCACGTTGCGTACAGCTTGTTGCTTTCTTCGCGGGTCAGCCAGACCTTCTTACCGTTCACCATCTTGTGGCGCAGAGGGAGATCATTGTTGAGTGATGCGACGATGTTCCAGTCGCTTGGGTTGTCAGACATTTGATGTCTCCTTGTTTATTTCGGGATGCCGAAGAGTGTGATGGTGCCAGATGTGAATACGCCACTGGTCTGCGGAAAGAACTGCACGGCATTGTCGGCTGCAGCGACATTGCTGTAGCAGGATACTAGTTCGTTAAGGTGGTTGCCACTCGCGTCGATAGCTGACATAGGTCCAAGTATTTTAGTCAGAGACGCTGCATTTGACATGTTCGTGAAACGCATGTCCGCATTGATCTCATGACCAAGTGATACCGCTGAGCCAGTACCGATTAAGAAGTGTGCTACGGTATGTGCAACCGCGCCAATATTGCTTCCATAGCCGTATTGACGCTGGGTCACGTAGTCCGTAGAGCCTGTGCGCCATGTTGAACCACCGTCCGATGACAGACGTACAGCCAGAGAGGCATTGTTCACGGAAACACGTAGATCACTCGCGATGAACAGGTAGCTCCCGTACAGTGCGTCATCAATGAAGTCTGTGAACTCCAATGTTGCACTGTTGGATGCAGTCTGTGTGCCCAACTTGATGAAGGCAGCGCTATCGTGTGGTGCGCCAAGCCATTCTCTGTTGTTAGCCATTACAGAACTCCATAAAGTTTGAATTCGCCGCTAGAGATTACACCAGAACTCGGAATGATCTGGACCGCATCAACAGCAGAGGTTGATTTACGTACACCGATTCCTTGACCTGTCTCGTAGATGTAACTGCCAGCCGCGCCGACGGCGCGCCATTTTGATTCAACCACTTTATACGTGCTGGTGTCTGCAGGATCGAAAAGAACAAAGCTGCCGTGAAAAACTTCGCCTGTGTTATTCCCGGTCGTTGCATTGTGTAGTCGGATGTGGGTGCTACCACTGACTGGGCTGTAACTGTTAGTATCGGCGACACTGTACTCATAGGCGAACTGGGTGACATAACCGTAGTCGCTGCCACCACTATCGAAAGTAGTGCCACCATCTGACGATGTTCTTAGCAACATGTCAACCGCGTCTGTACCGGGGATAACGGTGGTGTATGTCACCAAGTACCGTTTGTACGTGCTGTCGATACCCGTGGTGAACTCAATGGCTGCGCTTGCGCTTGCGATCTGTGTTTCCAACAGTTGTGGAGCAGCAGCGAGGATTGTGCTCTCACCTGTGGTCACAGCGTTGCTCTCAACGAACCAGTCGCCAGAGGCAGACTTGTAGGTGAATGTATGCGCCACGTTGCCCACGGAACATGTACCATCCTCTGCCTTCCCGGCAATGGTCTTGCCATTGCGACCGATGGTCAGAGAGTTGGTTGTCCATGAGAAGTACGCATCGCGCACTGTCACTGTGTCGTTGTCAGCAGGGGATGCTGGCAAGGTGACGGTGAAGCTTCCACCAGAGGTGTTCGCGTCGATCACGTCGCCTGCCACAGCATCGTAGTTCGCTGTCTTGTCGACAGGACGACGCAAGTTAGCGTAGCCCTGCCGTGTGCTCGCGAGGTCCGCGAGGTTCTGTCCCTTCTGCGCCGCATTCGACTGGTCTGGGAAAATATTTGATAGGTCTGTCATTTATTTGATCCCATAAAGTTTGAAGGTTCCGTAGATGGTGCCTGCTCCGAATAGGAACTGTAGACCATTCACAGCGTCAGCATGTCTGAACGTGTTAGCGCCAGTAAGGGCGTTCATGGAAGTGCTTGGTGTATTGTATTGTGACGCCCCACTATGTTCCATTAGTGTGTAGAGACTGGTGTTCGATGGGTCGTACATAGTTAGATCAAAGGACAGTGAACAGACCGCATCATTTTCCATGGAGTTGTAGGAAATTCGCCCGTAACCGTCTACAGCGGCTGCTGTGTACGTATGTAGGGACGGGGCGATGGCATGTACTGCGTAGGTATAGTCTGATGAACTATTCGCCCATGTGGCCCCGCCATCGGTTGAGCACCGTACCCGCAACGTCTGCGTAGTCGTGCCGGGTCGGACACCTACACCAGTAACAAGGTACTTCTTGTAGGTGTCGTCGATCCCAGTAACGAACTCGACAGTAGCGGCATTAACTGCCACGATCTCTTTAAGCAGATAGTGTCCCGCATGAGCACTCAAGGGACCGGGCATTACTTCCGAGTTAGGAAATGTTGTCATGATTATTGTATCCCATAGAGTTTGAAGGTGCCGGAAAAGGTTCCAACGGAATAGAAGAATTGCAGAGCGTCGATAGCGTCCTGACCTGCTTGGATAGTGAACTCGCCTCTAGTGGAGCCGTGGTTGCCATCCGTATAGGAACCAGTGCACAACCACTCCCCGTGTTTATTCAACGTCGCATTAGATGGATCGTATATCCGCAGGAAGCCTGACTGACTTTCACCTGTACCCGCACCAACATTGAAACCGTAGTTCATATCAAGTTCGGCGTAACCACTGGTGGGGGTGCCTTGGTTTGCGGAGCTAGCGTAGCCGTAGTACCCACGGAAACCATAGTCACCGGCTGTGCTTACCCATGAAGTCCCACCGTCATTAGACACTCTGAGCTTCATACGACTAACATCAGTGCTACACACGACACTGATGAATGTCACAAGGTATTCTTTGTATGTGTCGTCGATCCCAGACGTGAACTCAACCGAACTTGCACCTGCAGCTACCTGTGTATCCAGCAATACCGGGGCAGCGTTACCGAAGTCACCGCCGGAGACCGCGCCTGTGTGCACACGCCAGTTACCTGTCACGCTGTTGAAGCGCAGGGTGTGCTCGACGTTCCCTGTTGACAGTTCCATATCGAGAGCGTTGCCCTTGATTGTGTTACCGTTACGCAGGAGGATCGGAGGCGTGTCAGCCCATGTACCCGGATCAGCAATCCTGATCTCCGCACCGTTGGGTGCAGTAGCAGGAAGCGTCAGGTTGAATGTGCCACCAGAGGTGTCAGCATAAATCCAGTCACCGACGACGAGGTCGTAGTCAGCAGTCTTGTCCTCGTACTTGTTCAAGTTCCCGCGTGATGCTGGTGCAGCCACGTCGCTCAGATTGTTCGCAGCCGACAGGACATCAGAGACACCACCGCCAGTAGCGGTCATGGTGAACTCCCAGTCTGTACCTTTCTTCACGAACTCAAGCTGTACGTCGTTGACATCGCAGTTCAGCGCGGCGTGACCGTTGAAGGTCTCCGAGCCATCAGGCAAGATTGTCAGATTGTTGGCCTTCCAGCCGCCGCTCTCACGAACGATGATGCGATCCATGTCCTCACCTTCTGGGAAGGTCAGTGTCCACGCACCACCGGATGTGTCGGCAACAATGCCTTCACCCGCTTTAGCGATATAAGTGCCTGTCTTGTCGATGTATGCGATACCGCCCTGACCGAGAACAATGTCTTCGTCGGGAAGAGTGATCGTACGGACAGTGCCTGTAGATACGGCAGAAAGCTCGAAGGCCACCTTCTTGGTGGCATCTACATCGTCCTTGATGCGGAATGTGTCGTCAGAGAACTCTGTGCCGAGGCCGTCAACGACAGCCTGTGCATCGACGACCGCCTGTTCGGCAGCAGCCTGTGCTGTCTGTGCGTCTGTCTCTGCGGTCTCTGCATTGGTCTCAGCAGTTTCAGCGGCTGTCTGTGCAGCCTCTGCTGCGGCCTGTGCATCCTGTGCTGCTAAGAGTGCTGCTTCGGTGTCTTCAGCGTCCTGCAGATTGTCCTGCGCTTCCTGAATACCGAAGATAACCTGCTCGAAACCAGCATCCAATGCTGCAGCCGTGAGGCCAACACCGTCTTCGAAGTCGTTTACTGCGGTGCTGACAGGTGTAACACGTGTGAATTTGATGGGTTCGCCAACACCGGGCACTGTGCCTCCGATGTCTACGATACCTTCGCTAACGAACGTAAGCGTACGGTACACGGGGTCGCCGCCACCGTCTATTTCGTTGTTGACCTGACAGTACACGTGGTCTTCTGATGTGTAACCGCCAGTGAAATTGATTGCATATTGGATGGTCGCTCCATCGCCGACGTATTCAATGATACTGTGTTTAGCCATATGGATGACCTCCTTAATGTTTTCCCTAGTATACGGTCCACCCTCAGCGTGTGAGGGTGGACCAGTGTGTTAGTCCTTCATGGCGTTGAATAGTGCCGTGAAGCCATAGTAGTTCCCCACGATGGGGGTAGTCTGCATAATGCGGATACGTTCATTCGCTGTCAGATCACCGAAGGGGTTCAAAGCACCGGGTATCCGTAGCATCTTGGTCAGGATTGGCAGGGTTGGTGGCATCGGGATGACGCCTTCCTGTACGTTGGTCCGACCGAACTTGCCTACGCGCAGGTCATCCAATCCGAGGACGGCTGCAGCTGGATCAGTGAACATCGGCAGCCAGCCTGTCATGTTCGACATCTGCACTGTGTTCTTCACCACGTCAATCGGTGTGATGTTCTCCGTGCGTCCGTTAATGACCTGCTTGGCTGTGCTGAACATGGCAGCTGTTGCCAGTCCCAGCAGCAGCTGCGCCATGAACACTTGGTCTCCTGTACCCGCGTGGCGGATAGACTGCTTACGCATAGCGAGCAGCGGGAACGCCTTCAGATGGCTCAGCATCGCGCCTACGTCTTTGTGCATCCATATGCTGTCTTCCCCGGCCATGGCCTTCTGCACTACCACGTTGGTGTGGCGGTTCAGGGCGAGGGCCAGTTCCTCTGCGTCAGCGGGTTTCCACTTGGCGAGGTTCAGCTTGTCGAGCGTACCGTCCGGCAGGAATTCAACCATGCCGTTGTTGATATACTTCTTCAGGTTCTTGGGCAGGCCGATCTTGGCCAGCTCGTCACCGTCAACGTCATCGCGCAGTCGCTGCATTACTTTGTCGGCCATGCTGGTCACGGCCATCTTTTGCTGGAAGCTCCGCACGGCATAGAAGCCGGACATGTAGCCCTGCAGGCGTTGGCCCTTACCCAGCGCATAGTCCAGACCAGAGACGAACCCGTCAATGTCTGCTGCGCCAGAGGCTGTCTTGTGCAGCTCGTCCATCATCAGGTCGTCGCGGAACAGGATGTGCTCCTGCCCGACGTTACCCATGATAGGCTTCAGCTCTTTGAGCAGCGGGCTGTCCGGTCCACCCTTCTTCAGGGTCTTCATGGTCAGCGCTGCGTGCTTGCCCCAGAGGTACACGCCAACAGCCGCAACCTGTGCACCGCTCTCATACAGCTGGGTCAGGCCCATCTGGTTGAGGATGCCGAGGTTGGTGATCCGCTTGGCCCGTGCTACCCACGGTGACACACCGCCCGCAATAGGGCCAGCATCAAAGTGCGTGAACACGTTCTCAAGGAACTCGCGCTTGCTCGCGTCTACAGTGAGACCACGTGCACGGCGTTCAGCCATGGCAGCGTCGATCAGCTTCTTCTTGTCGGCGGCACCCGTGATACCCTTACGTGCGAGTGCAGCACCGCCGGAGATGCGGCGGTTGTAGCGGGACACTGTACGTGTGACGTTCGTGTCAACCAAGTCCATGAGGGACAGGTCGCCATCAGATGCACGCAGGTCGAGCTTAACCCTGTGCTTGGCGCTCTTGTCCATACCCTGCTCGTCCTGCTTGCCACGCATACGTGTGACCAGATCGTCGATGTCTTTCTGCGGTACACCGGCATCGCTCAGTACGTCGGTCAGGATGGCAACACCATCTTGGTCGAGGGTAGACAGCATGTTCGCGTCAACGCCCTCTGCCTTGTTCAGGGCACGGCGTACGATTGCCTTGGCGATCAGTGCTGTGTCTTCTGGTGACAGGTTCGGGGATTGCTTGTGCGTCTCCCGTGCGATCAGTGCTTCGATCCGTGCTTGGGATGTACCGTTGGCCATCTTCCTGCGGATAGCGTCACCCTGCCATGTGCGTGGCATGAAGCCCGACTTCTGCTTGATGTCGTTCCAGCCGAACATGCTCGTCTCACCGGCGCGGCCCTTGGCTACAGACAGTGCATCGGCCATGTTCTGGTCGAGGGCATCAGCTGCTGCTTTAATGGACGCATCCTGCGACAGTGCGAGGTCGCCATGGTAGCGTGCCTCCATCTCTGCCATCAGTTCCCGGTCGAACTCTACCCGTGCATTCGGGTGGTGCTTCTGCCATGTGGACATGTTCCGGCCAGCAGCCCAGCCGTCGAAGCTGTCAGTCAGCTGTTGCATCGAGTGCGAGGCGATCCGTTGATGGTAGACTTCCTGTAGGTTAGCCGCACTGCGGTTGTTCACGAGGATACCTTCTGCGTTCTCAAGCAGGTTGTACGCCAGCGACAGTTCAACTGCACCGCCGTCTGTGGCGAGGCGGTCGTAGTCTGTCTTGACCACATCCGGTGTCTTCACCGTGAACTCCTTGCCCATGATGCTAGTAGTATATTCACCGTCGCGTAGGGCTGTAGCGAACTTGGCAGCCGTGCGGCCCAGTGCTGTATCAGGGAAGTTATCCTGTGGGTTGTCCAACTCTACGTCCACGTGGCGACCGCCACCTAGATCGAGCGAGCGCTGTGCCGCGTCAACGACTGCAGTCTGCTCTGGATTGAGCTGTGTCCAGTCGATGGTTGTCTTGGTTGTACCAGCACCAACGGATGGGCCGGTGTACGGAACGAAGTCAGGCTCTGCTTCCGGGGCCATACCGGCACCAGCTTCCACACGTACTTCATCTGCACGTGGTAGGTCAGCGAGGGCTTGCTTGTGCTGCTCCATTACCTGATCCTTGGCACGGTTAGCCTTGTACGCAGCTGCGCCGTGACCAGCGCCACCGAGGACTGACCCTACCAGTGCGCCTGTAACAACGTCCTGTGTGTCTGACAGTGGGTCCACTGCACCACGGGATACCTCTACACCAGCACCGAGGGCTGCGCCTTCAGCGCCTCCCCGGCCGATAGCACGGGCTGTTAGCTTGACGCCTGTCTTGGCGAAGCCGATGCCGGGGATCAGCGTGTCCACATCAACGATGCCAGCCAGCATCGCTGCTGCTGCACCTGTTGCGCCGTGGGCCTCAATGATCTGTGTGTTCTTAGTCTGGCGTGCGATGTCAGAGATCAGTTCCTCTGCTTCCGCCGTGCTACGTACACCGCCGAACTCTTCGTGGAGTGCACTGTCAATACGGTGTTCGTTCGCCTTAATGAATTCGTTAGGGTCAAAGCCCTCTTCTGGTTCGTTGCTTACCTTACGCTGTAGTGCGTCCCACATCATGGGGCCGGTGTTCTGTTGGAACCCAACAGATACTGCATCGAGCAGGGTTGTTTCTTCTTCAGTCTTTAGCTTCTGCTCCGCTTGGGCTGCACGCTGCTTCTCAGAGGTCACAAGGGACCGGTCCAGTGGGCTTGGTTCTGGTGCAACAGCAGACAGGTCAAGCAATTCTTCATATGTTTTGTCGGCCATGATGGCTCCCTCTGGGTGAGGGAGCCGCCAGTATTAGCGGCTCCCGGTGTAGTCTTAGTCAATCAGTCCCTGCTTACGGAGCAGTTCCTGTACAGTTTCGCCAGCCCCGGAATTACCTTCCCCGGTCTTGGCCATGTCTTGGATTTCTGTTGGCTGTATATTCTCTACAGCCTCAGTCGGTGTACGCCCTGCACCTGAGTTACCTTCTCCTGTGCGTGCCATGTCTTGGTTGTTGAAGCTCTCCTTGATACCGTCCGCGAGCAAGTTCTGCAGCGGGGTGTCAGGTGCCTTCTGGTTGTTGAACCATTCGCCGACATCCTTAGCAGCCACCACGATCTTACGACCGCCGGGGTTGCTGGACAGGTCAGTGTACATGCCTGCACTTGGAGTGATGACGAACGTGTCACCGATCAGACTGACAGCCACTTCAGGGCGACGGTCCTCTTCACGGCGGTTGCGCGCCCAACCAGTGGCCGGGCCGATCTCCTTCCATACGTCCGGGCCGAAGCCCTGCTGTTCACCAGCCTTTGGAGAGTACGAGTTACCGCCGAAGGCCATCAGGTACTTCATCAGTGCTTCGTTCTCGATGCCGGGCTTGGAAGACTTCAAGCCCATACGCTTCCCAATGGATGGAGTATTAGGCTGTACTGTTACGAGTGAGCCTCCCAAGAACGTGCTGTGTGCACGTACCTGACTGACCGCACGCTCCTTGATATTCTCAGGATGTGCTTCAGGGTGCAGACGCAACTGTGTGGCAATGGCGTTATCCACCACAGCACGCAGGTTGCCTTTGTCCATGATCGTTTCACGCTGCTCGTCTGACAACTTAGTCAGGTCGAACGTGTCATTCAGGACATTGGCCATGCGGTTCCAGATCGTGTCTTCACGACCAGTGCTAGAGAGAATTTCCTCCATCACTTCCGTCTGGGTCTCACCGGTGTTTACGCGCTCAAGGTTCGTCTTGTAGACTTCATTCTTGATTGCGTTGTCCCGGTACTCCGTGGCCTCCATGATCGCAGCGTCGATGTCACCTGACCCTTCGGCGAGGCGGATCACGTCTTGGATGTAGTTCAGCGTTGGCTTATCATCCTTGTACATGTGGTCGAAGTAGTCCGCGCTGGCCTCGTGGTCGAGCTTCATACGCATATGGAACTCAATCGCATCGCGGGCAGCTTCGGTTACTTCGCCGTTGACCACTGGTTTAAGAAACGCAGATCGTGCACGTACCGCTGTGCCCGCGTCAGCAATGTTCTGCTTAACGAAGAACTCAGCCATGCCATTCTCAAGCGCCTCTTCCTTCTGGTCGTCAGGTATCTTATCGTTCTTCGCGATTCGCTCGGCCAGTGCGGCCTTCTGCAGTGCGATACCGTGCTTCACTTCAGTAGGAGTGCCAGTCACCAGCGTGTTGTTGGCGATGGCGGCCTTCGCTTTCGCGTCGGCTTCCGCCTTCTTCTTCTCAGCAGCAGCATTCGACTTGATCGTACCACCGAGGGCGGCATCTCTGTCGTTGCTGATCTTGATGACGTTCTTGATAAGGGTAGCGAGTGCTGCCTTGTCACCGCCGTACATCTCCTGCAGCTCAGTAAGCCGCTCCACCCCGTCTTCGAGCGACGCATGGCCGGTCTTAACGTCTTGGTTGATGTCGTTGATTTCCAACAGTACGTCCGGGTCTTCCTGCAGGATAGCTTTCGCTGCGGCGTCTTCTTCGTCGTCGGCCATCTTCTCAAGATCACGGTGTATCTTCTTCGCTGCCTCGTCGCCACGGTCCCAACGTGTGTGGAACTTCTCGCGCAACGCGCGGACTTCCTCTTCCGACTTGCCTTTGGCGTTGTCGTACAGGTCGTTCTTCGCATCCTCATAGGCTGCGTCGTACTTGTTGTTGCGCTCTGTCTCGTACTGCTTGCGTGCGCGTTCAACAGCCTGTATCTGTGCGGCTGATACACCCAAACGCCGGAGGGTCTGTTGACCACCCATGTTGCTGTACAGTGCATCGTCTCCACCGCTGAAGCCATTGATCACAGCCGTAACGACTGCAGCCTTATGGTCCGCTGGTGACAGGCCGGGGTTCCGCAGAACCCGTGCGGCTGTGCTCAGACCTTCGTGGTTGGTGTTCGTGTACTCTGTGTTGTCTGAGATTTGGCCATGGGCCTTCTTCTTCAGATCACCAACAGTGATGTACCCGCTACCAGAGGCGACGAGGTCTTTGTGCTTTACCAGTTCCGACTTGGTCAACACAGAATCCAGTGGTGTGTCGTCCGAACGGTGCAGAACCTTACGTGTAGCAGCCAGTCCGAGCCTGTTGGCGAGCACGAGTGTCGCGCCGTTGACTGGGAGGTTAGACTTAGCGAGGCCACGTGCATTCTCAGCAGTGTACTCGTTCATCATGTTGTTCGCTACGGTCGGGTTGTCCCGCATCTCAAGCAGTTCCTCATTGGAAAGCTTACTCGCGAGGTCCGGCCGGTAGGTTTCCATCAGGCGTGTCCATGTCTGGTCTTCCTGTGGTCCGATATGCGCATGGTCCCATTCACCGCCACCGCGTGTGTGGCCACCGGCGAGGATCATGTCTGCTTCACGGTTACGGCGACCCCGGTTGATACCGTTGTTGTCACCACCGAGCTTACGTACAGCTGCTGCAAGTTTAGCTGGGTCGCCAGACTGTGCTGCTGCATGGATACGCTTCGGTAGCGAGCCGTAGTTGTACGCGATGCTCGACAGTGCAGACTTCGTACCCTGCGAGGCGTTGTTCCAACCCTCTTCGCCGATAACGCGCTTGACCTTCGGGATGAACTCCTTTGTCATACGTCTGTGGATGTCCCGGTCAGCGTCGCCGCGTGTGATCACGGACGACTTCAGCACCTTGTGTACCTTACCGTCAGCGGTCGTGTACGTGTCAGAGCCGTAGCCGGTCCGCCATGCATTCACGTCCCAGTACGCGGTGGTCTTGAAACCCTCGTGTCCTTGGATGGACTTGATCACGCCCTTGAGATAGCCACCGGACTGTGCAGAGCCGCTGGCCATCTTACCGGCGAATGCCTTGACGGTGCCACGGTATCCGCTGCCCTGTGATTTCCAGTTCTCGTCAGTCGTCACCATCGGTGAGTTCGCCTGTTCAGCAGACTGGTTCTCGTTCGCGCTGTTGGTCAGGCTCTCGATGTACTCGTTCGATGTCTGCTGACGTACGTGCTCGTTGTACGCAACCTGATGCTTCGCTGCCAGCTGTGCCTGACGAACAGACATAGACTTAGCGAACGCAGCACGGGCCACGGGGTCAGGACCGACCTTCTCCAAGAGCGCCGCAGTCTGTGAGGCCAAGTGCTTTTGGAAGTCTTCCGGCGATGTATCGAAGTGGTCGGTTGGGATCGAGGCGTCGATGTCGTTGTTCCATGCGGATACACCGTTCTGTACACCAAGCTCAACGTAACCAGCCATTGTGGTGCCGTTGCCCTCTTCCCGTACTTCGTCCTCAGACTTACCGGACATGAAGGCCAGCTGACCCTCAACGTACGCCTCGTCTTCCTGCTTCTGCTTGAATGCGGAACTAGCTGCGCTCATGCCAGCAATTCCCCCTGCAATCCCACCGGCACGGAAGCCAGAGGAAAGGCGGGGGATGTCGCCACGGTTAACCTGATGGACACCACCAAGTGCCTTCTGCGTAGTCGGAGCATTGCCCTGCTGTGTAGCGTTAGGGTCTTGAATTCTAATGCGTTCGACCATGATGGTCTCCTATTCTGTTAAAGTAGGCCAGATGTTCCCGAAGAAGTTCTGGCTGGCTTGCCACTGAAGGCACCACCGATGGCACTGAACAAGTGCGCAACGGGGCTTGGTCCCATAGCAGGCGCTGCGCCTACGAACTGTTTCCCTGTAGCGAGGTTAATCGCAATCTTGTGTCGCTTGTGCTGCATGGCTGCATCCTGTGCTTCCCATGCACTGTCCGCGTTGTGTCCGGCACGTGCCGCGTTACGGCCGATGTCGAACAGTGTGGCTTCAACACTACCACCAGCAGCACCGGCAGTATTGGCAGAGACCTGAGCAGCTGCTTTAGCTGCCTGCCCCTGCCGCATGATGTCGATACGCTTCTCAACCAGTTGCATCTTAGCATCTGCTTGGTTCATCGTGAGAGTGTTGTTGTCTTGTGCAGCGGCGAGGGCACGCATAGTGTTGTTGTATGCGACCCATTTCTTCTCCGCTTCATAGGCCATCTTCTTGGCCTTACGTTCATTAGATGCGTTAATGAAACCGGCGATGCCCTTGGCGAAACCGCCGAAGTTGAATGATCCACCAAACATTAGCGGCCTCCGTTCGAAAGTCTGCGAGAGCGGTTGGACCACACCCCGTTCCATTCGATCTCAGTGAACGTCATAGGGTAGTGTTCCGTGCTCTCAATTGTGATTGAGCTTGTCCGTGCATCCTCCGAGAAGGGGAACTCGAACACGCCGGTGTCGACAGGCAATGCGCCCAGTACAAAGTCTGGATCACCCAGTGTCTTGCCAGTGTACGTGCTGACCCACCACAAGCTCTCATCCACATAGTCCGTCTCACGTGTTACGGTGAACGGGCCAGTGTCCGCGTAGGTAAGGAAGAAGTCTTGGATAGTCAGTCGCCCAGTGGTGATCGCAACACCGTCCTCGTCTTTGACGATTGGCATGGTCGGCTTGTACGTGGACACATAGTGTGTGCCTACGATAACGTCGCCGGTGTATGCCTCTGGTAGTGTGATCGTGACTGTGTTGGCTGCACCTGTAGCAACTGTATCCTGCACAACCGTGTCAGTGATGATCCGCGAACCGGGATACGAACCGTCTGCTGCCTGTACAACACGTATGCTGTCAGGGTCATGCGGTGTGGTCACGGTGAAGGATGTCTGATCGGTAAGCGTTACTGCCTGCCACCCGTCAAGGTGCACTGTGATGTCGAGGCCCTGGTTCTCTACCTTGTCAAGCTGGATAGCTTCGAAGGTAAGGGAGCCGTTGCTGTGCTGCAGTACGATGTTCAGGTTGTGACCGTCGATCTGCGCAGAGATAACGTCGGTGTCGAATGTCCATGTTGACCATGAACTCTGTACACGCTTCTGATCCACCCACAGGTATTCATAGACGTACGCTGTGCGCTTGTCGTCGGCCACACAGAACACAAGGTTCGCGGCGTCAGAGGTTGTGATCACAGTTGCGTTGCCCAGAATGAGCCGGGGTACGTGCGATGTGACTGTGCGTCGGGCGTGTCTGTCGACATTGCCTGACATGTACATCTCATGCAGCTGTGTGTAGCGGCCAGTGTTCGAGGTGAAGTAGATGTTGTCACCGGAGGCGACTGGTCGTACGTTCAGATCGATCTCGAACTCCGAGGTCAGGGACATAGCCGCCGTTGCCGGGGCCAGCCCGGTCTCACCGGAGATCAGGTACTGCGCGTTGTTGCTGCCGAACAGGACGAGTGCCATGTTGAACGGCACCAGATACTGCAGGGTCGCATCATTGTCTGTACTGGTAGCACGGAGGTTGATCGGATCTGTGTCAAGAGACTGCGTGGCTGACAGGTTCCAGAAGTTGAACTCGTCGTTCGATCTGGATGCCGAGAACTCTCGGCCATGGATGGCACACAGACGTTCCTGAAAGTCCGCCACGTCCGTAAACGGTTGCCCGATGAACTTCGGGGGTGGGTTCGTGTCGTCGTCGCCCGCCTCCCGCTCGATCCACTCCATCTGTTGGATGAGGTAGTCGGAGCCAGACTTAACTAGTTCGTACGGCATGGTCGCTGGGTCCAGTTTGTATTCCTGTCCCGGTGCTGTTGTCTCTTCCCACACACCTTCTTCATCTTTGAACGTACCGATTGCCTCACCGGTGTTCGTAGTGAACCGTAGATAGTAGTCGTCATCTGCTGAGTTCGCGCCACGGATTGTTACAGTTGTACCTTCCCGTGCACGTGTCGGGAGTTCACCGGCGTCGGTGGTCTCTGTCTGTAGTGCAAACAGAAGGTCGCCGCCTGAGTTCTCTGTGGCTGTCACTGTGAAGTCCGTGTCGTCGTTACGCTTCATGGCAATGACGTGCCCAACCTGCGTCATGGTGTAGTTGGCGTTCAGATGTGCGGCAGCGCCAGAGGTCTGGTGGTATGATTGCTGTGTTGGTGCCCACGAGGCAGGCATAGAAGACGTGGTAGCAGATTGGGTTGTGTTCATGATCTTGAGCAACTTATCTGCAATGAAGGCCGGGCTGATCCACGCTGCGTCTGACGCAACGGCACCGTCCGGTGACACGTAGGCTACGGACCATGTACCATCGTCGTCTGTGAACGTTAGTTTGTAGTACGTGTAATACTGACCGCCCTTGGTGTAGATGTGGACGTATCCCGTCTCCTGATTAGTAGGGAGGTCCGGCAACATAGCGGGCGCTGTCTCTGTGTTCACCACGAGTACACGGCCTGCTACGTTCTTGAATACGATACGGTCAGCGACCGCTACACCCGTGGTTGTCACGAGGTAGTTGTCAGCGTCAGTCACCGTCCGCTCTACACCGTTATCGAACAGACGCATAAGCGGGTCAGTACCGGTGCGGATCAGATACTCATACCTGTCGGCGTTGGCGTCGTATAGCTTACCCGTCTCAATGACAGGTGCGCCGTCTACTGTGTCAGCGAAGTATGCTGTCGATGCAATGTGCGATGTAGGTGCACGGCGAGTTAGACCGAATACTTCGTCACTTGACAGATTGATCTGTGCTTCGGACTGACCGGGCAAGCGTGCCCGTGCAGGCTGCTGACTGATACCTTGTACCAGCGAGCCCAGTGCTCCGTCTACTTTAGCCATGTTAGCCTCCGATGTATGCTGCGCGTGGGTGTGCGCTATGATAGTTCACGCCCTGCATGAACCGTGAGAAGTGCGGATTGTCCCGCAGTGATACGTTCTTGAGTGACAGACGCTCACGCTCAAATGCGCGGTTCGCTGCCATCCACGACTGCTGCCGCGACTTGATGGTCAGAGAATCCGCGTCGAAGTTCGTTACCATCTCAAGGATAGCCATGGATTCGATAAGGTCGATCGCCGTCTGTGGCAAGTCGTCGTACGGCAGCTCGATCACGAGGTCCAGCTCAAGGCTGTCTTCGTCGAGTGCGTACGTGTGGTTCTTCGGGTCGTACATCCGGGTGCCCCGGCGCACGTAGTCGCTTGAGTGTGTGGATGGCTGTGCCCGCAGTGTTGACTGTGGTACCACGAACTCACCGTCACCGTTTGGTGCCAGCGGCAGTGCGTACTCTGTATTGAACCAGTGACCGCGTGCCTGAACTGTCAGGTTCTTGCGTTCAAGAATAGGCTTGGCCTTCTGTAGATTCGGGTTGTTACCTGTTGCAGTAACGATAGAGGATGACCCAATGGAGGCCAGCATTGCATTCAGGATGTTCAGTTCAACGCCCATGATGGTCGCTCCTTATTGTAGGTTTGTAGTTGGGAATGAAATGGCAATAGATATTCCATTCCAAACAACAAAAAGCCCCCTACCCCGCGAAGGGTAGAGGGCAATTAATTCGGCAGAGATTAGCCAGCGATGTAAACAGCGCCAGTTGTGTCTGCACGGTTTGGTGCAACACCGAAAGCCAACCAGCTATCGATGAACCAAGATTTCTCCAGATCGTCGAACCATACTTTGGACTGCAAAGGAATGGTCTCGCCAGCCAGCAAGGACTTAGGCGACATGATCAGGCCAACGCATTTGGCTTCATCAGCAGATACGTTGTAGGCAGAACCCAGCATGTGTGAACCGTTGACAGCGTTCGGGATGCGGTTGGTCTTGACAACGCGTACGTTCAGCATAGACTTGAAGGTGTTCTGGGCGCGGTCGCCGTTACCACCGGAGAAGTCTGTGTCAACGAGGAAGTCGTTCTTGATCAGCGCATTGTACTGAGCAGGACGTACGAAGATGATCATGTCATCCAAGTCCTGATCTTCTTCTTCCATCTTCTGAGTGATGGCTTCGAAGGCAGCGTACATGTCAGCAGCATCCAGCTCGTCGCCAGCAGCAGCCAGCTTGTAGGATTTACCAGCAAGGAACGCACCGTTGTAGCTGTCGCCACCGTTGGCAGTAGGGGCGGCAGTGCCTTCCTGCAGGCCAGCAGAAGCAGAGTAACCAGCAGCTTTGATGCCCTGAATAAGGAAGGCTTCGTCGAAGAACTTGCCGATTTCCTTACCGTGGTCGATGCCGAGTTCCATACGTGCATTGATATGCGTCTGGAATTCGTTCAGCATGGAGCGGCTGTCACGTGCCAAGATAACAGTATCAACAGTAACGGCAACTGTACCGAACTTGGTTGATTCTGCATCAGGACGAACGCCGGGAACCAGAGCTTTCAGGACGGTCTTGCCAACACGGCTGTTGACCAGAGTGTCAGTACCAGTGATGTTGTTGATGGCGAAGAACTCGCGCATACGTGAAGTCTTAGCGAACTGGCTGTCGACCGATCCACCGTACTGGTCGATCATGTCCGCAAATTCGGAGAGGTGGGTGGAATCTGTAGGATAGCCCATATGTCTATACCCTTATATTATGCGCCCTTTGGCGTCTGGTTGAAAATTAAAACAGAAAAATCCCCCGCCCAACCCATTGACGGCTTGTAGCGGGGGCAGTTCTCCCTAGTATACGGTCTACTTTAGTAGCCGAGCTTTCGGGCAGCAGCACGACCAGCCGACAGGCGGGCCATATCAGCGGCACGGGCAGCACCGCGCGACTTGAGTTGTTGGATTGCCTCAACGTATTCGCGTTTGCTCAACGGCTCAGCGGCGGGAGTTGCTGGGGCCGAGGTAGTTGGTGTAAGTGTTGGTGTAGTACGCGGTGTGTTGGTCAGCGTGCTGTTCTTTGCGTCGGCGTTGTACATCCGCAGCATCTCTTGAGCAGCCAACTTACCTTGAATAGTAGAACCGTTCATCATATCCTGCAGGTCGGACAGTTGTGCACGGACTGTTTCGTCAGCACGGGCTGCGTTCTTAGACCACTGTACCATCTTGGCCCAGTTGTCGGGACCACCGACTTCCTGCTGGATGGCGTTCACCTTCTGCAGCACCTCGTCGCTCTGCTCGTTGGCAACCTTGGTTACACCGGCCATAATCAGGTCAGCGTTATCTTTACCGACACGGGCTTCCAGTGCAGGGATGTCTACCCTGCTTGCGTCGCCGGTGTCCAGCACCTCACCGAAGTGTTCGTTGGCCTCAGCCGGGGACATGCCGGACGCCTTCATCAGGTTCAACGCAGCCTGTAGGGTTGGGTCTTCGGAGGTCATCCAGCCAGCAGCGTTGACTTCTTCCGCCACCTGCTTGCGCAGTGCCTCAGCAGCCGCAGCCTCTTCAGCTTTCTGCTCCGGTGTCTTGGCATCTTCGGCGGCTTGTTCCGCTGCGGCAGCCTCTTCAGCAGCAGCGGCTGCCTTCTTGGCTTCAGCTGCAGCAGCTTCTTCCTCTGTGTCCGGGCGCACCTCACGAGCACCTTCGTGGTTCTCGTTACCGGCTTGGTTGTATTCAGCAGCAGCTGCACGGGCAGCGTTCTCGCCCTCGTTGGCGGCGGCGTCTGGTGTCTCTGCGTTGAATGCGCCAGCGGTTGCTTTGAGTTCTTCTTCGGTCATAGTAAATCCTTTGGGAGAATTGTGGTGCCGCCCCGGTTATTCGGGACGGCTGTTGTTTACATCTTGGCGGCCATAGCCTTCGCGCCCTCTTGTTGCATTGCTGCTTCAGAGGCCATGTCAGTCTGTGCCTGTGCTTCTGCTTGGGCAGCAGCTTGGTCTGCCTGTAGCTCAGCCGGTGTCTTGACGAACTCGCCTGTCTCTACACCACGGTTACGTGCTGCGAAGTTAGCGTACTTCTGGATGTTCAGCGCAGAGCGGGCATCTTCCGGCAGGTTGTTCAAGATCGCCAAGTCATTGACGAACATGTGCACGGCCTGCATCTCACCAACGCGGCTGATGCTGTCCATACCTGTCAGGATTTGTGGCTCGACCACATCACCCATGTCGTCACCGACAGCGGCTGTTGCCTCACGGGCTACCTTCTGCTGCCAGTCGGATGCGAAGCGGGAGTACACGCCACCATGGGCGATCTCAAGCTCAGCTGCGTTCTCGCGGATTTCCTCTGCGGTTACGCGCTCTGCATTCCGGGTGCCGCCCTGCTGGTACAGGAACGCTGCACTGATCTGCCGCTTGTGCTTCTCAATGACTGCTTCCATGTGCTGCAGGTCTTGGGCCATACCCATCTGCTGGGCCTGTACATCACCGAGCTTACCGGAGATGTACGTGCCGCTCTCTGTGCTGTTCAATTCCTCAACGTCGATGCCGGAGGCAGGGTCGATGAAGGTCTTGATGTCAGATGCTTTCGCTGCGAGCATGAGCTGTGCAGTGGTCAGCTGGTCGATCACATGGAACGATCCGGCGTGGTCTTCAACCAAGCCCCGTCCGTAGTTCTCACCCTTAGACCAGTTCCAGCTCAGGTGTGTGAACGGGCTGCTGTCCGAGGTTACGAGGTTCGGCTCTTCACCCTCTGGAATGTCCACGTTCTCGACCGCCTGTGTCACCTTGTACCGGCCGTCGTCCTGTAGAAGTAGCTTGGTGTAGATGGTAACGTCTGTCTGCGGCATGTACCTGTCCGGCTTGTCCGACGCTGCCTGCACGCTGGCCTGCATGTCTGGTTCAAGATTACCGAATGGCATGGCGTCCCGCACGATCATGCCTACATCCTGACCGGACATAGACTTCCATGCAACGTAGTCACGCATACCGTACACTACGGACTTCTTGTCCTTGGTTGAACGGATGACAACGTCACCTGTGACCAGCAGCAACTTAGCTGCGTGGGTGGCGGAAGTACGGTATCCGATGTTCTCAAGATACTTGACGGCCTTCTTCTCAGTCTGGGCGAAGGCATCAGCGGCAGCGTCAACTGCCTGCTGCGCCTGTGCCATGACCTGCTCGTCGCCGCTGTTCTCTGCTTCTTCGAGCAGCTTAGCTTCCTTTGAACTGTCATCCAGTACGATGCGGAAGAACGGGCGGTTAGGGCTGAACAATGTAGTCACGAGTTTGTTGGCCATATGGTTCGCAACAAGCGATCCGATATTGTCGGCCATGCCTACGCTGACTTGGTTGTCTGAGGTATCAAGCTTTGGGAACACACTGGGGATTGTATAGTACGCGTACTGTTCAGAAGCTTCGAGGCGCGTCTGGCGTTTGCCGTCGTGCTCCTTGAACTCCTGTGCAATCGTTGTGTTCGCTTGGATCATATGATATTAATCCCCGATTTCTTTGAGGTACGTAGCGAACCCCCGGAGGTTGATCGTCCTACGATGTCGATACTCTTCCGGCGAGCCTTGTCGCTCTGGCGTGTGCCGCCGAGTTCAACGTTCACGTTCTCTTTGGTTGTGGTCTGAGCACGGCCCGGTGCGGTAGGTAGCGCAGGCTTAGGTGGCTCAGGTGGCTTAGGTGGTTTGTTGGACACCGCTCCGATGATGGAGCCGATACCCATAATCAGCGACATGGGGTCACACATCTGTAATATCTTTCTTGAAAGCGTAAGTGGTTGTGAAGCCTGCCCGCTGGTATACCCGGCGTGCTGCTTCGTTGTGGTTGAGGGAAGAACCAGCGAAGATGTCTTGTGCACCTTCTTCTCTGGCCACACGCTCAAGCATGTGTAGGAGACCGTCTGCCACCTTGAGGTGTGAACCCCGGTGTTTCTCATGGACGTATAGTAGTTGTTCCACCACCGCTGTACGCAGGGTGAAGGGCATCTGTGCCGACAGGAAGAAGACGAAACCCAGTGGGGTGCCGTCGTCCCTGCGTGCAATGATGCACTGGCCGCCAGCGAGGGCGGGGTATGTCAGACCTTCCCAGTCTACCGGCACGTTGGCCGCGCGGCATCCTTCGTTGACGAGCTCAATAAGGAAGTGGTCCTTTGTGTCATCGACACCTGATACATTAAAGTTCACTGTTACCCCCGAACGCTTTACGGAGTATGGCTTCGTTGTGGTCTGGTAGCTCATGTCTCTCTAGTGTCCTCACGGTTGTCTCGCTCGTTGTACGGTCGAGGTAGCCTTGTATCCAGCGGAGCACTGACTGTGCCCCGGCGTTGAATAGGTCGTCACGCTCTGTCCCGCGTGGGTCAGGCAGACGGTTCGGGAATGCTTTCTCCAATTCCAGCAGTACCTGTTGTAGCTGGATCGGTGCTCTCTTTGCTTGCATTTGTAATCCTTGGGTTCGTGATCTGTTCGTATAGCCCGTTCTCTTGGAGCCATAGTGCGATACGTGGTGCGATGGGCACGCGGAACCGGACAGCATCTTTAGCCATCTTGATCCGCTGCTCATCTGTGAGTGCGTCGTAGTGTGACATGACAGTCCTTACTAGGTTGTTTATCCTAGTATACGGTCTACTTCAGCCGAAGAAGTACGGGCTGTCGAGGACGCAGCGTATGTCAAGAGTTCCGACAGCGGGCGGTTCTCCCAAGTCAACTCCTGTACGCTCGACCTGCTCCTGTCGAAAGGCAGCAAGAGGTTCCCAGCCATCGTATAGGTCCACAAACGCGTGTTGAATGTTGGACCGGAGATCGTCTGTATCACATGCATACGTTCCGTAGCTGTCATGGATACACGCGAAGCCAGTAAGTCCCTGATCCTTTGACTTGAGAATGGTGAACAGTAGGTGGCTTGCATCCATTGAATGAACGTAGTTAGGTGCTGCTCCATTGCCCTGTTTGACTGTATCGAACTCATCGGTAAAGTCTCCTACGCGTAGTTTAAGATCACCACCCAGCTGTGTGTACACCCTGCGTGTCTTGATCTTGTTGGTGCCCTGATAGATCGGGAAACCTGTCGGCGTTGTCCAGACCAGTGGGTGCCCAGCCTTGGCTAGGTCGCGGGCTGTTCCCTGTATCCATGCCATGGCCACACGTGCCGATGTGACGACCTCACCGATGGAGGCCCACAGGTGGGTGGTCAGGAACGTGGAGGCCAGCATACGGCTCCCTGACGGGAAGGACGGGCTGTCCAGATCGGCAAGGAAGTCGAGCACACTGTCCGTGCAGGATCGTTGTGTCGATCCGTACGGCAGGGTCATGACGGGCTTCTTCGCTAACTTGCGAGGCAGTCCCGCATCTCCGATAAGCTCAAGCCACGCAACATGGGATGGTCCCTTGGGGTCATCGTCCGGTAGAACCAGTACGCGGAGTTTGCTACCACAGACTTCTCCAACTCTCGAATAGATGTCCGCAACTCTGCCCGATCCAAGGACATTAGTGGCAGATGCTCCAACTGGGTCTCTAAGGATCGCAGCGTAGTGTTGAAGTCCATTGCAGCTACCATCCTGCGCTGGCGCGATTCGGTTAGGGGCGTTGTCGGGACCGGCTGTGTAGGCCACGGCAAGTTCAAAGATAGCTGCAAGGGCGCAGAATTGTTTGTCTGCGTCAACCCAGAGGTGACGGCTTCTTCCGAGTGGGTCTTGTGCACAGTCTATGATCTCCTGTTTGAATGTGTCGGTGTAGTCGGCACGCTCATCGAACGATACCTTGTCGTGGCCACGCAGGTTGGAGAAGTGAACCTTCATCCAGTAGAACCCACGATCGCCCATCATCTTAGGCTCAGCGAATTCAATGAGTGCCTTGCCGAGGTCCGGCCCCTGTGGCGAGAAGCCTGCGGTGGCTGCGTAGATGCGGCCCCGGAAGTCTGCTTGCCATACGTACCAGAACTTGTCGTAGTCTTTGTAGTCACTGGCTGCCCGCATCATGCGGATAGCTTGGAAGTTCTTCTTGACCCGGTCCTTCTCAAGGCTGTGCAGGCGTGCTGCCTCCCTGCGCCACTCGTCGAACTTGGCCTGATCTTCCTCTGTGAAATCTTCCTTGCTCTTGTGGCTGACCGGTGAGTCGGGGATGTCAATCGGATCGGGTGAACCCATACCGATGCGCAGTCCCTTGTCCCACACCTGTGTCACAACATCGAACACCTTCTGGTTCACACGCCATGCTGTCTGCTGCACTGTGTTGATCCCTTCCATGACGAGGGACAGGTCAGCTGACTGCAGCAGTTCACGGTGCACGTTCGACCGTGTCTTGACTAGCGGTGCACGGCGCCTCATGGCTGGGGTGTAGTACCCGCCAACGTCCAGTGCTACCCAGTCATCAGGCTCGATGATGGTCGGCATGAACTCCGGCGACAGAAGCTCCATGTGGTCCTTGTGCTTCTCTATCCACTCAGCTGCTTCCGGTGTCAGTGTGATCACCGTGCGCTGGCGGTTCTTGCTGCGCACCATGTGCTTGGAAATGAGGTCGGTGCTCTTCAGCATACGATCCAGCAGTATCATGCCGACGTGCAACTTTTCATCCACCGACCACGCGTCCCATGCAACTTCCTTCTCGTTCATCTTGAAGGTCAGTACTCGGTGGCGGTGGCGGTAGCTCGACGTGTTCTTTCGCTTGAAGTCGCGGATGATCTCGTTGTAGTATTCTTCGTGGTTGTCTTGGAACAAGGTAAACTTCACCTCATCCTCGATCGCACCACCGATCTGCTTAGCTAGTGCCGGTAGTGAGCGCTCAGCGAACGGGTCTTGGAACACACCGCGCAGTGCCAACAGGCAGGCACGGTCAGCGTCCAGCATCCGCAGCAGCTTGCGGTACTGACCGAAGCGGGCCGACCCACCCGGTGCACAGTACGCCGCAACGTCCTCCACCAGTGTGGGCAGGAACTGCTTCGTCAGTGCCTTGGCGTATGAAGTATCAGCGGCGCGACCACCCTCTACGGCGGCACGTTCTGAGTTGCGTGCTTTGGCAATGCCGCGTGCAACCATTCCGCTTTCAAGTTTGATCTGATCCGTGATGTCCATGTGTTATCCTTTAGCTGCTGCTCTGCGCTCACGCGCTTTCTTGTTTGCCCGTAGGCGTTTCTCATCGTCTGTCTTGTGTGTGGGATAGACGAGGTCGGTCTGTGCTACAGAGTGTTTGTCCCAGTATTGAATGAGACGTTGGAGGAACCACTCTCTGGTGTGCTTGCGCTTCGCTCTGTTGGCAAGGTTGGAGATTTTACCCTCGATACCATTACAGTTTCTGCATAGAACTTCTCGTAGAAATCCAGTCGTGTGGTTGTGGTCGAGGACTGCTTGGTCCTCACTGATCTCGATTTGACAGAGGGCACAGCGTGCTCCTTGGTTAGCCAGTAGTTTATTCCTGACCGCCTTAACTTGCGTCGTCTTCAAACGTCTCATTAGCGTACACCTCCAACATCTCATCCATCGTGACCGGACGGAGGGGTACAACACAGTGCTTGATCAGGTGGTCCAGCTGGTCGCGCTGGTTGATGTACAAAATCTTTCGCAACATTTTACGCAGCTTGCGTACGCCGAACGAACCACGCAGTGTCACCACCTGTGCCTCGCCGGTCATTATGTTAGGAAGGATAACTTGTACCCCGTGTGGATATTGTGTCTTCATCGTGTGATCTCCTTGACCCAGTTCTTTACGTCCCAGACTTCGCCGGGTGTGCGCTGCATCCACAGCATCTGTGCCTCTGACCAGAACACGTCTGCCCAGCCGACAGGTTCATCGGTCAGCCAGTGCGCGTACTCGTTTTCTTTGTACGCTTCGGTGACGATACGGAGGCATTCACTGTCCGTGGTGGCCTCTTCGAGTAGCTCATAAGCACCAACCAGACCGACCTTCTTGCGCTTGCCGTTAATGGTAGCGAAGGGTACACCTTGGATGTTGTCGACCGGGTCTCCCATGAGCATCTGTGCCCAGAAGAACTTGGTTCCGTAACCAACCAGCTTCTTAATTTTCGTGCCTGCTTTACTGAACTTAACGTTGATCTGTATTGAGCCGAAAGTATCTGAAGCACCTTCGATAATACCCGTATCCCAATCGAGATGTAGACCCGGTACCATGTTGAGGTCTTTGTCTTTTGTTGCAACGACAACAAGGTTCGAAGTACCCTCCCGATGCGCAGCCCAAGCTGCCTGTGCCATCCCGTCATCAGCTTCTGCATTGTCCCAACTCTTTCCTTGTATGCGGCCAGTCTTGTTGGCCATGTGTTCACGTACCTCGTTAAGGTAGCGGGGCTTCTCACTCTCGCGCTTAGCTTGGTACTCTTTCTGGATGGCGGTATCGTACCGGCCACCCTTGGTTGATCCCGTTGGTGTCAGGTGCAGCACTGCCATAGACGCTGCGCACTCGCGCATCTTGTCTTCGATCATCACGTCTGCCTTGTAGAGCACATGCTCCAATGTCATCCGGTTCTCTTCGAATGACCGGACGTACACGACCACCTCTTCGGGTGTCATGTCTTTCATCTTGGTCTTCAAAGGCATCGGCTCAGCGCTGGCCATATAGGCTAGGAAGTCTGCGTCGATGTGGGCTACGCGACCCGGACAGACTGGCGGGTATTCTTTGGGCGGGCGTCCGTCTGGTACAATGTCCAGCTTCTGCACCGCAGCTTGTAGGTCTGATAGGTTCATCGTACGTTACTCCAACCGTTCAAAATGCGGTCGTAAACTTCGAACCAGAGGTCCGTCATATTACCGTTGTTGTCGATGATGATGTCCGCATCGTCCTCTGTGAGTTCCATGCTTGGGCCTTCGTCAGGCAGGTGCATAGACCGGTCAACCCAGACCACATGGTCGAAGAGTTGCTGCTCCTGTGCAAGCTCTAACTCGAACCGGCTACGCATACCGACGTAGATGTCGTGACTTTCTAGGATACTGCGGGCAAGGCCGTGCTTTGTTTCCTTACAGTATTCACGCATCTCATTGAACCAGATGCCCCTGTGTTTGTGGCGGTCTTCGAAGCAACGCTGAGCTGTACCGTAGTCTTTGTACCAGCCTTGGTTGCGTGCCTTGCGGCTCTGGAAGCGTTCGAGCATGAAGAAGGCTGCATACATGCTTGAGCTTTGGAAGGTGTACCCGTGATAGACACGGAGGATTTCAGCCACCGTGTCTTTGCCGTGGCGACCGTGGCCGATGATAAGAAGTTTTGGTTTCATAATATTCTCCGTGGTGGAGGGGAGCCGAAGCTCCCCGTTATGGTTAAAGGCCGAGGTCTGCAAGCAGGTCTTCGTCTTCATTGGCTGGTGCATCTTCCTTCGGTGCATCTGCCTCGAACGGTACGTCGTCGTCGGCTGCTGTGTCAACCACAGCTGCACCGTCACCCAGTGTGTCCGTGCCGTCAAGCATGGCCTGAACTGGTGAGCCTTCGTAGTTGGAAGCACCGAGGATCATCTCCTGCCAGCGGTTCTTGCTGACCTCTACTTCCTTGCCGTTCACTGTCTTGGTGTATGTACCCTCAATGAAGATGCTGTCCCAGAACATAGGTGACGGCTGGTCCCAGAGAAATACCTGCAGGCCGCCGACTGGTTCACGTACTTTGATGGCCTTGGTCTCAACGACTTCACCTTCCTCGTCCATGATGTCAACGAACGGTGCAGTGATCATGAAGCCTTCATCGTTACGGATGTTGTCCCAGATTTTCAACTCTTTGTTGTCCGGGTCAGCCTTCGCCTTAGCTTCAGCCTCTTCCACTGTCTTCTTGGTCAGGACTGTCTTGCCCTGTGTCCACTGTACATTGATCAACCATGCGCCAGTGCCGACCATCTGTACCATGTTCGTGATGTTGCTGTCACCGCCACGCATCTTCTTGAAGAGTTTCATGTACCCTGATTTCTCATGGTTTGATTTCTTCAGTGTGATCGTCTTACGCATTGCATACGCAGGCTTGTCATCAGTTGCTTCAGTGATGTCATCCTTCTTCAGGAATTCGAATGTCAAGATCACTGTTGGTGCATCGTCACGCTTCTGTCCTTGATAGTCACGCTGTTTCTGATCACCTACTTCGATGTATGATACCAACCGGGCAGGGTGCTTGCCCATTGACAGCTTACGAGATACAAAGCCAGCTTGTGCTACGCTCTGATCTTCGAGTACTACACCGTCGAGTGCTGCTGTGAGGTCTTGGATATTCAACATATGATTTATGTCCTTAATTGTGTGGGATTATTTTTGTTCTGATCATTAGCTGATCTATTATTATTTGTGTGGTTGTCCAGCCTTCCGATCATAGACCAGAAGGTTGGTCTGAAACAGATACCGATAAGGTGAATGTTTCCCTAGTATACGGTCTACTCTGAGAAATGGTGTAGATTATTCATATCCTTACCTACTTCCCCGTCAACCGGGAACGGTACGTTGATGGCCATTCCGTACCTGTCGTTGTAGTACTCCGGTATGCTCTGCATTATCGGCTGGACCTCTGCCCAAATCCGATGAGCCATCGGCAGACTGACGCAATCATACCAGACACAGTCGTGAACCGTGTTGCAGAGGATAGCTGCAGGGTTAAACAATCCACCCCCGAAAAAGTTATTTCGTATAAGGTGTCGGATGAGAAGTCCAATAACACACTGGACAAATTCGCCGCCTGTACCCTGTACTGGGTAGTTTCTGATTTCAGGTGGAGAGAAGGTATCCATAACCCCCTGTTTTTTAAGAAAGTCAGGTGCATCATAAGATCGCCAAGTGTACCGCGTACCGGTAGGTGCACGATAGTATCCCCGACGGAAGTATCCCCAGCTGCCATTCTCACGCTGGGCACGGAAGGGTTCAGCACTATTGTTGATCTGGGCTGTGACATCTGCGTAGTATTCCTCCACCATTGGATATGTTTTAATCTCTGCTTCGATAAGCGCCTCCACTTCTTCAACGGTCATGCCTGTCGACGCTGCAATAGCAGCAGCCCCGGCACCGTATGCCCGCTGGAAGCTGAAGTTCTTCGCGTTGGTACGGTGCACCTTCCACTCGGTGTACCGCTCGTGTGCTTCCTGCTTACACCAGACCAGCGCATCCTCATAGGATACGTTGAACTTGATACCGACCCGCTTACAGTGGAAGTCAATGCGGTCGTTCAAGTCTTTGCACAGCTGCGTGTCCTTGGTGAGCACGCCCTGCACCACGACCTCAAGCTGACTGTAGTCTGCCTCGACCATGCACCCATTCGGGAAGCGGCTGGTGAACAGCTGCTTGACCTTAGACTTGTCACCCCGTGGGATGTTCTGCATGTTCGGGTCAGATGACGACAGTCGGCCGGTGATCGTGTTGGTGTGGTTCAGCTTATGGTGGATGATCTTTGTGTCCGGTTGAACACACGTCAGCATACCCTTGAGCTTACCAGTCTTCCTGTCCTTGGCTACAAGATAGGTTCCTATCTCCTTATCGATGGCCGTACGGGTGCCCAGAGCCTTCAGGAAGGGCACGTCTGAGTTCTGGGTCAGTTCATCCACGATGTCCTTGCCGGTGCCGTAGGTGGGCTTACCGAGGGCGTCTGTCAACGCTCCCTTCCACCGTTTGTTCGGCGTGGTGTACCCGTCGAGCTTGAAGTGCAGGTCCGTGTACCGTACCTTGCGCTCACCCTTGACGGTGACGTTCTTGAACTTACCCTCGCCCGTCCGCTTGCCACCCTTGTAGATGTCCTGCACTTGGTGCTGGTCAGCCGCTCCGAGCAGGCAATAGAACAGGTTGGTGTCCGTGTCGAACATCATGCCCTCTTCTGTCCGTGACCGGGGCTCCCCGTCGAACAGCGGCCACTTCTCAACCTTATTGTAGCGTGCCCACTCACCGTTCTCATCTTTGTATGGAAGCTGTCGCTTGTAGCCGATGGCTCCCCCGAAGATCAGGCAGGACTTGTGGATGTTGCTGTTCCAGTTGAACTCGCAGCCGACCGGCAGCTCAGGGATGAAAGAGTTCAGCTCATCCGTCGCTACCTGTAGGTCAGTTTGTCGTTCCTTGAGGTATGAGCGGGCGAACTCTGTGTCCACATGGATACCATGGAACTCCATGATAGTGGTGGCGAGTAGCCCGTCCATGCGATCCTCAATCATCTTGGTCATGCCAAGCTTGTCGGCGAGCTTACGCTGGGCTAGGTATACCAGCTCCGTGTTGCCGATGTCACCGCCATTGCGGTCCTCTTCCTCTGTACCCACGAGGTAGTCGATGAGCAGGTCTTGCGGAATGTCCGGTGTGTTAATCCCTTCTTCCCACAGGGCCTTGACTGCGTCGATCTTAACCGTGCCACCGTATGCAATGGCCGTGTCATTGAGGGAGCACATCTGCCAGTCGGGATGCTGTGCCCGCAGTAGGTACTCCGCGTACTGGCAGCACCAAATTTTACCACCATTTTGTAGAAACCTTTCGAGGTCTTTGTTCGTGCGGCACAGTTCCCAGAGCAGATCGAACTTGATGTTGAAACCGACGAGAGTGTCGGCCTCTGGTTTGATCTGCATGTAGGAACTGCGCGACATCTCTTCGTCCATGTATGTCCATGAGGCTTGCTTGTCTCCTTCGTACTTCCAGCCTTCGGCCACGACCCAGTTCTCCTTGATGAACGGGTTGGCCTTGCGTTTAAATTTCTGTTCGATGGTTGTCTCAAGGTCATAGACCATATACATGTATGTGTCTCCTTATTTGATGTGCCCCAACTGGATCACGAGGCTGTCGAAGATAGGTGTCCGACGGTTGTCTGTCCTGTTCACGTAAGCGAACATGATCTGGGCAGGCTCGCCATCGTAACCGCTGATGCCCGAATAGTCTGAGCCGATACGGTCGTCACCGAAGAACGCACCGTTCACTGTGAAGCGGTCGTTGTTGAAGCGACAGATGTTGTGCTTGTCACCCATACGGAACAAGTGGATGTACTCCTTGCCTTGGTTGATACGGTTGGCAACGTGCTTACGCATGGCTGCCTCGCTGGTTGCAACACCAACGCCGTGCTCATACAGGATGTTCGCACCGTACACGCTGTGCACATGGAACGCACCGCCGGGGATAAAGAACTCCGCGTCGATCCCTGCTGCCTCTGTAAGCATACGCACTGCATGATACAGCGGCCATGACAGGTGCTCACGTCCCGGCATGAACATGCTGAGACCGTGACCGTCGTGGTCGTGGTTGCCTGTGATCATCACAACGTCGAGGGCTGTGCCGAATTCAGCAAGGCGTTTGATTACCTTGTTGAACAGGATGTCGATGCTGCGTTTCATCTGGTCAGCAGTGCCGATGTCACAGCCACGGCCGGAGTTCGCGTGCTTCTTATCGCTCTCGATCACGTCACCAAGGACAGCGAGAATAATTTTCTCAACATGGTATCCCTGCAGTTCATACGCTGCGATGCGGGAACATGCCACGGTGATCCACTCATCGACACGGCGACCAGCCACGTCGCTGTCGTACCCATCCATGAGCTTCCCGATCTGCAGGTCAGAGAACAGCAGTTCAACCGTGATGTTCTTGACTGCAACGCGGGGCTCTCGTTGTGCGGGCGGTGGTGTGTAATCCATGTCCAGTGAGGTGACTGCCTGTGCAATCGCCTGCATAACGTCTACCTTAGCGAGGGTCGCGTCCAGATTGGCGCGGGCTTCACGACGGAGGCGGTTGTTGCTGTTGGTGAGGTTGCGGTTGATGCGCATGACCTCCGCCGTGTCAATCGTTTCATTGATCGTATCGTCGTACTCCAAATCAAAGTTGATCCATGTCTGTAGGTTCTGACGTGATACCTTATACCGGTCTGGGTAGTCGGCGCTCATGTCCTTGGCTGCTGTAGCCAGATGACCGTTGGCATTCTCCACGTAATCGCGGAGTTCCTGTTCGGTCCATTCGTTTCTCTTACCCATACTATTCTTCTCCGATGTCCTCGTAACGGGCTGTGCCGTGGTTAAATTTGACAGTGGCTCTTGGGTCAGAGCGACCGCCTTCGCGTCGTAGTTTGTTCTTCGGTAGTCCGATGTACCTGAAGTTCTGCAGCATAGGATCGTTTGATGATCCGATCATAAGCTGGAAGTCACATGCCCCCTGCTTACCTGTCTTGCTGTCCTTCAGCATACCAAGTGTTGGAAACATTTCCCCGTCACCCTCGTTGCTGATCTGTGATGTAGCCAACCCAACGAAGTCGTGCTTCACTGCTGCCTCGCGGCCCCAGTCATACATCTGTTCGAGCATCAGGTCAGTACGGGCAGCGTCACCGAAGCCCTTGATCTTGTCGATCATGTCGAAGACTACAATCTCTGGATTGTGTGCCTCGATCAGGCTCTCTACCCGTGACACGTACATGCCATGGATGTCAGCGATCCTGATCTTGTCGACCCGGCCAACCGCTGCCTTGTACTGCTCGTCTGCTGTGCCTGCCTGATTAGCAGCCACCAGCTCAGAGCGTTCGAGGCTCAGTGCTGCTTGGTACAGTCGTGGGATGATACGTCGTCCCGGCCCTTCGTTGTTGAGCCATAGCACGTTCCGGTGCTCCGGTATTTGTTTTGCAAGGTGCGTAACTTCTGACGCGATGAACGAAGTCTTACCTTTGTCAGGTCGTCCAGCGATAATTCCAAAGTCGCCGCCTCTGAGGCCCCGCATACTTTCACGCAGACATTTGAGCCGCCACGTGTAGCCGCCCTCGTCGTCGTCTTCGTCGAGCAATTCCGACAGCGGTGTGGTGATGTAGTCTTCAGCCACGACGCCTGCGTTCTTACGAAAGCCATCGTAGGCAGCACCAACTTCGTAACCAAGGTTCTCAAGCTCACCCTCAGCATGTTTGTCAGCGAGTGACACGAGCTGTGTTGATAGGACTGCGTTGGCAATCTCTGTTTGAAGGGCATTCTCTACTTCCTCTGTGATCGTGCCCTTTACGCAGGCTTTAACTGCGAGCACGCGGGTTGACATTACCTCATCCGACACAGCGCTGTTCCATGCGTGCATCCGTGGGATGAACAGCTGGAAGTCGATCTCCGTGTGGTCGGTGAACGTGTCGAAGTAACGTTTGAAATCCTTTAGGATAGCCAGAGTACCGTCGGTCAGTACATTGCCATCCACTTGATGAAAATATTTCTGAAACTTGCTGCGCCTCTTCATCATACGCAACATGTTTATGTCAAAGGCGTAGGCCATTACACGAACCTTTCGTTGTTGTGGAGATATACTACGGCGCATACATCCATTAACGGTTTGCCTAGCTGGCTACCGTCGTCCATACGGCGTACACGCATTGGAAACAGGTGGCTGTTCGACTTTACGAAGGATGTAAGCTCATGCTTCACTGTACCTACCCAGAGTATCTGGCCGGTGGCTTTCTGCGCCGTATAAATGTACTTAGATCGG
>SPKZ01012553.1_pt1 | contig 36279 bp, 33 predicted proteins | sample 2456571 | NCBI WGS metagenome assembly SPKZ01 (sample SAMN11192286, study PRJNA482655) | marine metagenome | biome: ENVO:00000447; feature: ENVO:00000244|ENVO:00000211|ENVO:00000569|ENVO:00002023; material: ENVO:00002151; isolation source: ocean water from marine abyssalpelagic zone ...
GGGACGCAGCGGGATCGTGTCCGTGACTACGACATCGGTGAGCGGGCTCTCCGCGATGCGCTTGATCGCGGGACCCGACAGGACCGGGTGCGTAATCACCGCAGACACCGCGCGCGCGCCCTCGCGCGCGAGCGCCTTCGCGGCCTCACAGAGCGTTCCAGCCGTGTCGGCGATGTCGTCGACCACGACACACGTGCGGCCGTTGACGTTGCCGACCACGTTCATGACCTCGGCGACGTTCGGGCCCTCGCGGCGCTTGTCGATGATCGCGAGATCAGCGTCGAGGCGCTTCGCGAAGGCGCGGGAGCGCTCCACGCCGCCGGCATCGGGCGACACGATCGTGAGCGGGCCGTCGAAGCGGGCGCGAATCGCTTCGAGGAGCACGGGCGTCGCGAAGAGGTTGTCGACCGGAATGTTGAAGAAGCCCTGGATCTGGCCCGCGTGGAGATCGATGCACAGGACGCGATCGGTGCCAGACGTCGAGATCAGGTCGGACACGAGCTTGGCCGTGATCGGGACTCTCGGCACGATCTTGCGATCCTGTCGTGCGTAGCCAAAGTACGGAATCACCGCGGTGATGCGGCGCGGGGATGAGCGGCGCAGTGCGTCGACGATGATGAGCAACTCCATCACGTGGGTGTTCGCGGGAGCACACGTCGATTGCAGCACGAAGCAATCGGCTCCGCGCACGTTCTCACGAATCTCCACACGGACTTCGCCGTCGCTGAAGGTGCCCACCTCCGCTTTGCCGAGATCGATGCCCAGATAGTTGGACACCGCTCGAGCGAGCGACGGGTGCGCGTTTCCTGTGAAGAGCTTCACGAGCTGCATGTTTCCGGACCTCATGGGTGAGGTGAGTCGCGACGAAGTGATGTGATCGATGCGCTGTGCAAAGTGGCTGGGGCGGTAGGACTCGAACCTACAAATGGCGGCTCCAAAGGCCGCTGCCTTACCATTTGGCGACGCCCCATCAAACCGTGGCCGCCGTCAACGCGGTGGCCGTTCGATTCCCTGTGCCTCACGGGGATTGTATCGTGGTCGCGACGCGCGCCCACAAGCGGCTCTCGGAATTGTGGCGCGCCGATGTTCCTCCGCCCGGATTTCCCGACTCCCTCACCGCTGCGAGAGCTTTTCGGGCCTCCTGGGGCCCGGAGAACACGCCGAACATCGTGGGTCCACTCCCGGACATTCCTACCAGCAGCGCACCCGCCGCTTCGATCCGGGCGCGCAAACGCGCGATCCCGGGGCACAGGCGAACGGCCGCTGGTTCAAGGTCGTTGGCGAGCTCTCCCACCAGACCCGAGAGCAGATCCGAGAGGCGGATCGCGCCCCCGTCACCGGTCTCCGGCGCGCGCATCGTAGAAGGGCCGCTGGACGGCGTCAACGCGTCCGGGGCCGCCCGATCGGGGTGAAGCGCGTCCCAGGCGCCGAATACCTCTCTCGTGGACAGCGGTTCGCCAGGGTGACACAGGAGCAGGAACAGGGCGGGTACGCCGTGACTCGCCTCGATCCGCTCGCCGATCCCCGACACGAAGGCCGGGCGCGGGTCGAGGAAAAAGGGAACGTCGGCCCCCAGCTCGAGGGCGACCCGGGAGAGCTCGGGGGTCGGAAGGGCGCCCGGATAGAGGGTGTCGAGCGCTCTCAGCACCGCCCCCGCGTCACTCGAGCCTCCGCCGAGGCCAGCGGCTGCGGGGATGCGTTTCCTGAGATCGATCGAAAGGCGCGCCGTCACCCCCGCGGCCGCGAGGAAGGCTGCGGCAGCGGCGTGCGCGAGATTCGACGCATCCGCGGGAACATCGCCGGGCCGCCCGGCGCCCTCCTCGGAGATCGAGAGTGCTACGGAAACGGCACCGGCGCGGCGCACCGCCACGCAGACCTCGTCGCGCAGATCGAGGGGCAAGAACAGGCTCTCGAGCTCGTGGTACCCGTCTGCACGGCGCCCCCGAACCCGCAGATTCAAATTGATCTTGGCGGGCGCCTCGACGGTCACCTCGGGACGGGCGGGCTCCACCCTGGCGTGCGCTAGCGGCCGGCCTGCACGATCCGCATGCGGATCTCGTAGAGCAGGCTCTCGAGCAGCTTCGCCTCCTCCGGCTCGAGGTTCCCGCGTGTCTTCGCCTCGAGCATCTCGAGCGTGTCGACCGTCTGTCGCGCGAGGGCCGGGTTGGGATCGGGATTCGCCTCGCCGCTGACGGGATCGGGCGCATCGCCGAGATGAAACAGCGCCGACGTACCGAGCGAAAGCACGAACGTTGCGAAGTCGATCTTCGGGAGATCGCCTCCGCGCGCCTCGGCTGCGGATTCAGCGCCCGCGTCCGGGTCGTCCATCAGCACGAATCCGCGTTCGCTGTCGTCTCCCGTCACAAGGGCCCTCCCGCTGTCTCGCGCTCCACCGCGTCCATTCGCTCGAGTTCGCGGTAGGCGTGAGCGAATCGCTGGATCACCGTGATGGTGCTCCCCACCGCCAACACCCACAGCGCGGGAACCATCAGTCCCAGGATCGCCCCCGCGGCGAGGATTCCGACGCGCTCGCCCCGCTCGAGCAGGCCGACGTTGAACGCCGGATAGAAGAGCTGGGCCCTGGCCTGCGCGTAGGAGACGAGCACCGAGGAGGCGAGCGCGTAGCCGGCCAACAGCACGAGGTAGGGCTCGGACTGTAGCGCGAAGAACATGGTGATCCCGAGAAGGATCGCCATGTCGACCAGACGGTCGAGGGTCGAATCGAGGAAGGCTCCGAAGCGCGTTGCGATTCCCTGATGACGCGCGACGGCGCCGTCGACGAGATCGAAGAAGCCGCCGGCGAGGATCAAGAACCCGCCGGAGACGAACGAGCCGAGTGCGAAGCACACGGCGCCGACGATCGACAGCAGCGTTCCCGCGATCGTGAGCAGGTTGGGACTGAGCCGGCGGGTGAACAGAAAGGGGAACAGCATGTGGATCCACGCGTCCAGCCTCTCGCCCATGACCGACTTGATCACGACTCGGACTCCACGATGTCCTCTCGTCCCGTGCGTTTCGTCAGCGGCGGAACGCCCCGAGGGCGCTCACCCGCACCACGCGCTGACTCGGGCATCCTCTCCTCAGGAGCTCACCGGCGGCGGCTCGGGATCCGCCGGCTCGTCCGCCTCCGCTGCTTCACCTTCGGCCGGCTTGATCTTGCCGGAGACATCCGGGAGCGTTTTGCGGGCGGCGCTCAGCTCTTCCCGCGAAATCCATCCGCGTCGAGTCGATAGTCTCGTATCGAACTTCAGCTGTTCCATCGATCTGCGATTCACGCTTCTCCCCTTCCGGGTGGTACCCCAAGTCCTGATTCGGTGTTGTGAACGCCGCCACGCTGTCGAGACGCCAGCAGGCGTGCCTCGTGGTGGTGAGTGTTCTCGATGAGTGGGCCGGCTCGCCCGATGCCTGGCCGGTTGCCGCTCGACTCCCCGCAGCTGACCCGCCGAATTCCGCCGTGTTCCCCACGGCTGACCGATCGCTGTGGCTGCGCCGTTCGACACCGCGCCGTGGCACGGGAGCGCCTCGAGACCGCTGACGCTTGGCAACCTTAGCAGATTGACACCACCAGACAGGATCCGTAGCCTGCCGGGCATCCCCCTGGATTGCCGTTCGCGGGAGGTCCGAGTGCGATCTCGTCGGGTGATCGCCCTCTGGCGAGCCCTCCTCGCTCTGCCACTGCTCTTCGCGTGCGCCACAACGGACGCGGATTTCGCCAACGTCGCGCCAGCGGACGAGCTCTACGCCACGGGTCTCGAGCTCCTCGAAGGCGACGCACTCCTCTGGGTCATCCCCCGAATCAAGTACAACGAGGCCATCGAGACGTTCCAGACGATCATCGACAACTACCCGTACAGCGATTACGCGGTACGGGCCGAGCTCAAGATCGCCGACTCCTACTTCGACCAGGGGAAGTACGAGGAGGCCCTCTCGTACTACCGCGACTTCGGCGACCTCCACCCGCAGAACGAGAAGGTTCCCTACACCTTGATGCGTGCCGCCCTGTGTCACGAGCGGAGGGTGAAACCCCCGTATCGAGACCAGACCGCCACCCGAGACGCCCTCCTCTACCTCGACCGACTCATTTCGAAGTACCCCCTCTCAGAGTTCACGCCGGAGGCCGAAGAGAGCTGGCGAAAGCTCCGGTTGCGACTCGCCGAGCAGATCTTGGGCATCGCCGACTTCTACCGGAAGCGCGACGAGTACGAGTCGGCGGCTGCGCGCTACAGGTCGCTGCTCAACGAGTATCCGGGCCTGGGGCTCGATGCGAGCGCCCTCTTCCACCTCGGAGTCTGCTACCGCGCGATGGATCGGGAGCAGGAAGCCGAGCGGATCTTTCAGGCCGTCGTGCAGAACTACTACGACAGCGATGTCGCCCGCGACGCCGAGCAGATGATCGCCGAGGACCAATGACCGAAGCAGGAACGCCGCTGCAGCAGACCGGGCCGCTGACCCCGGCCGAGCGCCGCGCGTACGCGATGGGTTGTCGTTGCTTCCAGCGCGGCGACGCGGATGCAGCTCTGTCTTTGTTCACGAGACTCCTTCAGACGCGCAACGGCTTCGCTGACGTCCACTACCGCGTCGGCGTCCTGCTCGAGAGAAAGAACGACCTCTCGTCGGCGGCCCGGAGCCTCGAGAAAGCGCTGCGCATCAACCCCTCGTACTCGGAGGCGCGGCTCGCGCTGGCGAGCGTCTACGAGCGCCAGGGCGATTTCGAGCGATCGCGCGAGATCGCGGCGCCCGCCCGCGGTGCCGGTAGGCACAGCGTCGGTACCCTCGATCCGACCACGCGCGGCAAACTCGCCAACCTCCAGGCCGAGGTGGCCGACGCGTACTTCGAGGCGGGCGAGCTTCGCGACGCCATCGACGCCTACCGCAAGGCGCTCGACCGTTGCCCGACGTTCCACGACATCCGCTACCGGCTCGGCATTGCACTACGCGACGCTGGTCTGCCCGACCAGGCACTCCACGAGTTTCGCCGAGTCCTGCGCGGCAACCCGCGCTTCCTCGACTCCGCGGTGCAGCTCGGCCTGACCTTCTACACCCTCGGACGTTCCGACGACGCCATCCGCGAGTGGAACAACGTCCTCGACCAGGACCCGAACCAGCGCGACGCAACGATGTACCTGCGCCTCGTAAAAAAGAAGCGTTAGCCACCCGAGTTGCACCCGCCGCGCTCCTGCCGGTGGCTTTCACGATCGGGGATCGCTTCGGCCCCGCGAAGCGTCGCCCGCTCGCAGAGGTGCTCCGCCGCGAACGCTGCTGGGATCCCGCGTAGCCTGGGTCGATCCGGGCTCTGCCCGGATCGGGTCCCCAAGAACTAGAGATCGAGAAGGATCTCGCGCGCTGCGTTGCGTCCGCACGCGCCCATGACGCCGCCGCCGGGATGGGTGCCCGCGCCGCACAGGTAGAGTCCGGCGACGGAGGTTCGATAGCGCGCCCAGCCCGGCATCGGCCGCATGAACAACAGTCGGTCGAGCGACATCGCGCCGTGAAAGATGTTTCCGCCGGTGAGGCCGAAGACGCGCTCGAGATCGGGCGGCGCGAGCACCTCGCGATGCAGCACGCTGTCCGAAAAACCCGGCGCCACCTCGTCCACGAGCGCACACACTCGATCGGCGAAGCGATCGCGCTCGATCTCCCAGCCTCCGCTGCCGACAGCGAGGGTGAAGGGCGCGTACTGGACGAACATCGAAGCGACGTGTCGCCCCTGCGGCGCGATCGTGGCGTCGAGTGCCGAGGGAAGTGTCAGCTCGATGAGCGGGCGGTCAGGCAGGCCGCCGCGCTCGGCGGCTCCGAAGGCCGCGTCGAGCTCGTCGAGGGTCGAGGCGCCGACGTGGATCGTTCCGGAGTGCTCGGGTCCCGGGGCGTCTCCCCGCGTTCGATCGCGGAAGCGCGGCAGGCGGTCGAGCGCGAGATTGATCTTGAGGCTGGGGCTCCGGAAGTCGAGAGCATCGAGCTCGCGGGCGATCGGGTCGGGAAGATGCTCACGCCCCAGAAGGCCGATGAGCGTGCGATGGGGATCGGCGCCCGAGACGACGATGTCCGCTTCGAGGCTGGTGCCGTCGACGAGCGTAACACCGCGCGCCGTGCCGTTGTGCACATCGATCGAGGCGACCGGGCTTTCGGGTCGGATCTCGGCACCCGCGTCACGCGCCACCGCGGCGACGAGCTCCGAGAAACGCCCCATGCCGCCCTCGACGTACGCCCACACGCCCCTCTCGCCGTTCGTCTCCCCCATGACGTGGTGGAACAGCACGTAGCCCGTGCCGGGCGAAGACGGCGACGCCCACGCACCGATGACCGAGTCCGTGGCCAGGGTGCTGCGCAGGGGCTCGCTCTCGAACCACGCCTCGAGGGCCGGGCGAGCGGGGCCGAGCAGGAGTGAGGTCGCCCTCGCGAGATCGCCACGCATCGCGAAGGCGCCGCGCGCGAGCTGCGCCATGGGGGCGAGATCTCGGAATCGCAGCCGCGCCGGATCGGGGGGCGGCGCGTCGAGGAATGGCTCTAGCGCGCGCGCGACGCGATCGAGGAAGCGCTCGTACTCGGGGTAGCGTTCCGCGTCCGCGTGCGAGAAGCGCGCGATCTCGCGGTGTGTATCCTGCGGAGCGGCCCCCAGGAGCAGGCCCGGCCCGTCCGGCACGGGCGTGAACGACGACGGGTCGCGCCGCAGCAGCCGAAGGCCACGGTCCGCCAGCCCAAGCTCGCGGATCACGGCGGGACGCAGCAAACCGGCGACGTACGCCGCGCGCGACACGAAGAAGCCGGGCCACAGCTCCTCGGTGACGCTCGCGCCGCCGAGTACGTGCCGCCGCTCCAGCACGACGGGACGGTGTCCCGCGCGCGCCAGGTACGCCGCCGCGACGAGGGCGTTGTGCCCCGCGCCGATGATCGCGATCCGCCGCCCCACCGCCACGGATTGTAGGCGAGGTCGCGGCGCTCGCTCTATCCTCTCGGAACTGGGGGAGGACGTGGCACCCGTCGATCTGCTAGCGGCTACCGTGATCGGCCTCGCGTTGATTCGCGGGGTGTTCCTGGGACTCGTGCGCGAAGCCTTCTCGCTCGGCTCGATCGCGGGCGCGGTGATCATCACCCGCCTGGCCGCGGGGCCGTTCGGCGACTGGCTGGTCGCCACGAGTGACCGTGCAATCAGCGCGAAGTTCGCGCCCTTCATCGCGGGCGCAGCGCTCGTGGTGCTGACGTTCACCGTCCTCGGATTCGCGGGGCGCATGCTGCGCCAGGGCGTGAGAGCGGCGGGGCTGAGCTGGGCCGATCGCGCCGGGGGTGCGGTGCTCGGCGCGGCAGAGGGCGCCCTCGTCGTGGCGGTCGGCGTGCTGATCGCGAGCATGGCGCTCGGCCGCGACCACTCGTCGATCCGCAACTCCCGGAGCCTCGAGGCCCTCGAGCGCCTCGAGGTGGTGGTCCAGGAAGGGGACTTCCCGAACGTTGCGGCTCCGCCTCCCTTCTCCTGACGAGGCCTCGGAGTCGACCCCGCCCGGTCGACGTAGATCGGCGACGACCACGCGCTTTCCTGCGCGGTCGCCGGGCAGCCGTCGTCGGTTTCGGCGAGCCAGCTAGTTGGGGTCGGTCCAGCGTCCGTGTTCGCGGATCAGAGCAACGAGGCGGTCGTCGGCAAGCAGCTGATCGACCTTGCGCTCGACCAGCTGCTTGCCGACGTAGAGATTGACCACGCCCGGGCCGGACCCCACGTAGCCGAAGTCGGCGTCGGCCATCTCGCCGGGGCCGTTCACGATGCAGCCCATCACGGCGATCTTCAGGCCGCGGAGGTGTTCGGTGCGTGACTTGATGCGCGCCGTCGTCTCCTCGAGATCGAAGAGTGTTCTCCCACACGACGGGCACGAGATGTACTCCGTCCAGGACGTGCGCTGCCGCGCGCCCTGCAGAATCCGATACGCAAGCGCGAGCGAGCGTCCGGGGTCGCCCTCGTTCGCCAGCGACACCGCGTCGCCGATGCCGTCGCAGAGCGGTGCTCCGAGGCTGGTGGCGGCCGCGAGCAGGGCCTCCTCGTCGTCGCTCTGCTCGTCGCGCTTGTGGCGCAGGATGACCGGGACATCCGCGCCGCCCCGCTCGCGGAGCGTCGCCGCGATCAGGCGAACCGCGTGTACCGAGTCGTCGGTATCCGCGGAGACGAAGAAGCTCTCGAGGTCATTCTTCGCGCTGGCGGCAAGCGCGTGATCGAGGAGCTCCGGAACGTCTGCCACGAGGCCGCGTAGGCACCACTCGATTGGCGTGTCGGATTCCGACGCCAGCTTCGCGATCGACGTCAGCGTCTCATCGAGCACGAGATCGCCCACGGTCACGACGAGACGCGACCCGTGCGGCGCACACGCCGCGGCAAACGACGCTTCGACCCGCACCGACACGGGAACGTCGAGCCCCACCTCGCGAAGCGCTTCCGAGAACGGCCGAATCAGACCGCTCGTGTGGGGATCGAAGACGTCGACGAGCACGCCCTCGCACGCGAGCTCCGGGTAGCCGGAGAACGAATCGGCGAGGGCCCGTGCCGCCGCCTTCGCGTCGATGGGCACGGGACCCAGCTCGACCTCGACGCGCACGGGGTGACCGCCGCCGATCTCGAAGCCCTCGCGGCCGATGCTGCGCGTGGCGCGGCGGCTGTGCGCGTAGGGGTCGTCGACGAAGGGAGTCTCCGGCGCCGAGATGGGACGGCGCCCTGCCCCGCTCGACTCCGGAAGCGACGCCGGTACCGCGCACGCCCTCGCGAGTGCGGCCGCCACCGGAACCTCCTTCACCGGGTCCTCGGTGAGCGACACCCGCAGCGTGTCGCCCATCCCGTCGAGCAGCAGAGAGCCAATCCCGATGGCGCTCTTGATCCGGCCATCCTCCCCGTCGCCCGCCTCGGTGACGCCCACGTGGAACGGATAGCTGGGCGCGCCCGGATCGCGCTCTTCGAGACGCGCCGCGAGCAGGCGGTAGGCCTGGATCGCGACCTGCGCATTGCTCGCCTTCATGCTGAACACGACGTCGCGGTAGTCCTCGTCCTCGCATACGCGAACGAACTCGAGGGCGCTCTCCACCATGCCGAGAGGCGTGTCGCCAAAGCGGTTCATGATGCGGTCGGCGAGGGAGCCGTGGTTCGTGCCGATGCGCATCGCGCGGCCGAGCTCCTTGCAGCGGCGCACCAGCGGGCGGAAGCGCTCTGCGACCCGCTCGGTCTCCACCTCCCACTGGCGGTCGTCGTATTCGCGAATTTCGAACTTCTTCTTGTCCGCGTAGTTGCCAGGGTTGATCCGGACTTTCTCGACGTGCTCCGCGGCGATCATCGCCGCGTTCGGCGTGTAGTGGATGTCGGCCACGAGCGGCACGTGCACCTGGCGCCGCACGAGCTCGTGCTTGATTGCCGCGAGGTTTTCAGCCTCACGCAGCGAGGGCGCCGTGATGCGTACGATCTCACAACCGGCGTCGACCAGGCGTTCGGTCTGCGCGACGGTGCCCTGGGTGTCGAGCGTGTCGGTGGTGGTCATCGACTGCACGCGCAACGGATTCTCCCCACCGATGCCGACGTCGCCTACGTTCACTTCGAAGGTGGCGCGCCGGGTCGGCGCGAAGGGGTTGGCGACGAAGGGGAGATTTTCGGCCGACACGCCGATCAGCCTTCTCCGAGCAGTGTCTCGAAGCGTTCCATGGCCTCGTCGACCTTCGATACATCGCTGCCGCCAGCCTGGGCGAAGTCCGGCCGACCGCCACCCTTGCCGCCGACCACCGAAGCCACCTCGCGCACGAGGTCGCCCGCTCGAAAACGGTCGGTCAGATCCTTGGTCACACCGAGCGCGAGCGCGACGCGTCCATCGGAGACGGCCACGAGCAGCACGACGCCGCTGCCGATCTTCCCCCGCAGGTCGTCGATCATTCCGCGCAGGGCCTTGCCCTCCACACCGTCGACGCGTGCCGAGACGACCTTCACACCGCCGATCTCCTTCGCGGACGACGACAGATCGGCGGACGCCGCGCCGCGTTGCGCCGAGCGGAGCTTCTCGATCTCGCGGTCCTGCTCGCGCCGCTCTTCGAGGAGTTTCTCGAGGCGCTCGGGCACCTCGGCCACCGATGAGTGCAGGAGATCCGCGGCCTTCTGCAGCGAGCGCTCCTGGCCGCGCAGGTGGTCGAGTGCGCCGAGCCCGGTGAGGGCTTCCATGCGGCGCACACCCGCCGCGATGCCGGACTCCGAGAGCACCTTCAGGAGCCCGATGTCGCCCGTGGCACTCGCGTGGGTACCGCCGCAGAGCTCCGTCGAATTCTCGCCGAACGAGACGACGCGCACCTCGTCGCCGTACTTCTCCTCGAAGATTGCGATGGCACCCGCAGCGATGGCATCGGTGTAGGACATCTCTCGCACCTGACCCACGGCGTTGGCCTCGATCCACTCGTTGACGAGATCTTCGATCGCCACGATCTGTTCCGGTTGCAGAGGCGCGTCGTGGGCGAAATCGAAGCGCAGGCGCTCGGGCCCGACGAGGGAGCCCTTCTGCATGACCTGCGGGCCGAGCACCTGGCGCAGCGCCGCGTGCAGCAGGTGCGTGCCCGTGTGATTACGCACGGTGGCGGCACGAGCGGTAGCGTCGACCCGCAGCTCCGCTCCGGCGTCGGCCGAGAGCTCGCCGGACTCGACGCGACCCTTGTGAACCACCAGCCCGTGAGACGGCTTCTGCGTGTCGCTGATCAAGACGCGCGCGTTGCCGGACTCGATGACGCCGCGATCGCCCACCTGGCCCCCACTCTCGGCGTAGAAGGGGGTCTCGTCGACGACGATCTCGACCTCTTCGCCCGCGCCCGCGGTCTCGCGCACTTCACCGCCCACGAGGAGCGCGCGAATCCGAGAGGAGTGGGTGAGAGCGTCGTAGCCGCAGAACTCGGTGCTGAGATCCGACGCCAGGCGGCCGTAGATCCCGTCGACGCGCTCGCCGTCGCTACCTTTCCACGCGGCTCGCGCGCGCTCGCGCTGCGCCTGCATCGCGGTATCGAAGCCGGCCTGGTCGAGACTGAGGTCGCGCCCGCGCAAGACGTCTTCGGTGAGGTCCACCGGGAACCCGTAGGTGTCGTACAACTTGAAGACGACGTCGCCGGGTAGCGTCGTTTCGCCCTTGGCCGCGATCCCCTCGATCTCCGCCTCGAGCATCGACAGTCCGTTCGAAAGCGTCTCGAGGAAGCGCGTTTCCTCGCGCTCGATACGGCTCTTGATGTACTCGCGTCGATCTTCGAGTTCGGGATACGCACCGGACATCCCGTCGATGACGGCGTCGGCGACGTCGAAGAGAAAGGGCTCGTCCACGCCGAGCAGCGCGCCGTGGCGGGCGGCTCGGCGCAGGATGCGGCGCAGCACGTAGCCGCGCCCCTCGTTCGACGGCAACACGCCGTCGCCAATGAGGAAAGTGAGGGCTCGCGCGTGGTCGGCGACGACATTGAGCGACACGTCCTGGTCGGGATCCTCACCACGTGTGACACGAGCGATCTCTTGCGCGCGGGCCAGGACAGGTGTGAACAGATCGGTCTCGTAGTCGGTGCGGACGCCCTGGACGACCGACGCCACCCGCTCGAGCCCGGCTCCGGTGTCGATCGAGGGCCTCGGTAGCGGCGTCATCTCGCCCGACGCCGAGCGATCGAACTGCATGAACACGAGGTTCCAGATCTCCAGCCAGCGCCCGCAGTCGCAGCTGGGATCGCAGACTGCGCTCGTACAAGCTGCGTTGACCCCGTAGTCGACGTGGAGCTCCGAGCACGGGCCGCACGGGCCAGTATCGCCCATCGACCAGAAGTTCTCCTCCTCGTCGAGGCGGATCACCTTCTCGGACGGCAGCCCGATGCCCTCGCGCCAGAGGTCGTAGGCTTCGTCATCCTCGCGGAAGACCGTCGCCACGACGCGCTCGGGGTCGATCTCAAGCTTCTGCGTCACGAGCTCCCACGCGAACTCGATGGCCTCGCGCTTGAAGTAGTCGCCGAAGGAGAAGTTTCCGAGCATTTCGAAGAACGTGTGGTGGCGCGGGGTGCGGCCGACGTTCTCGAGGTCGTTGTGCTTGCCCGAGACTCGGAGGACCTTTTGCGAGGTGGTGGCGCGCGTGTAGTCGCGCGTGACCTCGCCGAGGAAGGTGTCCTTGAAGGGCACCATCCCCGCGTTGACGAACAGCAGCGTCGGGTCGCCCTCGGTGACGAGCGACGCGCTGGCAACGCGGCGGTGCCCGCGCTCTTCGAAGAAGCGCAGGAACACCTCACGGATTTCGCTCCCAGTGAGCGACATGGCCCTCCCCTCCCTTGATCGGGTCCCGCAATATAGACGACGGCCCGAATGATGGCCCGCAAGGGAGCGAGTGAGCGCCCGTGGGGTGCGCGCAGTGAGCCCCGGAGCCGAAGCTGGAGGCCAAGGGTCGGCCGGCTCGACCGAACTTCGTTCGCCTTCGGCTCACTGCCGGGAGACCGACGAAGCGAACGCCGGTATCGTCCGACATCCAGCCGATCCCTCGAGCATCAGCTCCAGCGCATTCGGATTCGTCGCCATCGTGAGGCAATACTTCGAATGCTCAGCCATCGTTGCTGCGTGAGCGGCGTCTCGTAGTTGATTGGTGTTCTGCCTGACCTGGAAGTAGAGGGCAACGAGCGCCGCAACTACTGCGAACGAACCCACGAACTCCCCGATCGAACCCAACTCGATGATCGAGATCCTGATCTCTCCCCTCGGTGTCCAGGGAGCCTGTCAGGGCCTGTCCCGCGCGTTCGCGCTCGACGCCCCAGCGGAGGCGACACAGCACATACGCTTCTCGGGGGACTAGAAGCGCTGGATGAAATCGGCGTCCAGTTCGTCGGCGGGCTTGTCCTCCGAGATCGCCTCTTCGGACGGTTCGTCCTCGAAGTCGTCCCAGGTGCCGTCCGACGTGGACGCAATGCCGCGCGAGCGGAGCGCGAAGTCGTCCGGGTTCGACACGTGCTTGAGCGCCTCCTCGTAGGTGACGAGGCCGCGCTTCACGAGCGACATGAGCGATTGGTCGAAGGTCTGCATCCCGTAGGTCGTGTAGCCCTTCGCGATGGCGTCGTTGAGCTCCTTCGTGCGGTCCTTGTCGGCGATGCACTCGCGGACGCGGGCCGTCGAGATGAGCACCTCCATGGCGGGTACGCGGCCCTTTCCATCGGCGCGCGGCACGAGGCGCTGGGAGATGACAGCCCTCAGGATCGATGCGAGTTGCAGGCGCACCTGCTTCTGCTGGTAGGGGGGGAATACCGAGATGATGCGGTTGATGGTCTCGGCGGCGTCCAGGGTGTGAAGCGTACTCATCACGAGGTGGCCGGTCTCCGCCGCGGTGATAGCGGTCTCGATCGTCTCGAAGTCACGCATCTCGCCCACGAGGATGACGTCCGGGTCCTGGCGCAGCGCTGCGCGCAGGGCGTTCGCGAAGCTCTGGGTATCCACACCGATCTCGCGCTGGTTCACGATGGAACGCCGATCGCGAAGCAGGAACTCGATCGGGTCCTCGATGGTCATGATGTGACAGGTCCGGTTCGTGTTGATGTAGTCGATCATCGCGGCGAGCGACGTCGACTTTCCGGAACCCGTCGTGCCCGTCACGAGGACGAGACCGCGCTGCTCCATCGAGATCGATTCGATCACCTTGGGAAGGTTCAGGTGCTCGATGGTCTTGACGCTGAACGGAATGACGCGGAAGACGATCCCGATGCTGCCGCGCTGCTGGAAGACGTTGACGCGGAACCGTCCCAGTCCGGGGATTCCGTACGCGAGGTCGACTTCGCGGGTCTCGTCGAAGCGACCCTTCTGGACGGGATTCATGATGCCGAAGGCCATCTGCTGAACTTCTTCGGGTGCCAGGCGCTCGCCGTTCTTGAGCGGCACCAGGGCGCCATCCAGGCGGAACATCGGGGGCAGCCCGGGCTTCAGATGGATGTCCGAGGCCCCGCCCTTGAGGGCGATCTTCAAGATGTCGTTCAGCTCCAAACCCGCTCCTTCCAGATCAAAGACCGAATCCGTCCGCGTCCAGTCCGCGTCGAAGACGCATCCAAGAGCGGGACCATTCCGCTTTTCGACCGGATTTGAGCGGGTCTTGAGCCCGAAGCTGCGGGTTGGAGTCCCGTTTTCCCGAGTCGGAGCATGCTGGAATCGGGTGGGAGCACGCTGGAATCGGGTGGGGCGTGGAGATCGCGCGCCGGAAGGCCCCGGGGTCCCTCCGGCGCGCGATCGGCTACTCCGCCGCTTCGGCGGGGTTTTCCCGCTCGAGCTCGGGCTCCGCGGCCGGGATCGGCCGCTTGAGGCCGTTCGCGACGTAGACCGCCTCGGCGATCCGCTCGCGGACGTCCGGGTTCTCCCTGAGGAAGCGCCGTGCGTTCTCGCGGCCCTGCCCGATGCGCTCGTCTTCGAACGAGTACCAGGAGCCGCTTTTCTCGATGATGCCCCCTTCGGCGCCCAGGTCGAGCAGATCGCCCTCGACCGAGATCCCCTGGTTGTAGAGGATGTCGAACTCCGCCTGACGGAACGGCGGCGCGACCTTGTTCTTCACGACCTTGACGCGGGTGCGGTTGCCCACTACCTCGTCGCCGTCCTTCAGCGCAGCGATGCGTCGAACGTCGAGGCGCATCGACGAATAGAACTTCAGCGCGTTGCCGCCCGTGGTCGTCTCGGGATTGCCGAACATCACGCCGATCTTCATGCGGATCTGGTTGATGAAGATCACCGTAGCGTTCGACTTCGACACCGTCGCCGTGAGCTTGCGCAGGGCCTGGCTCATGAGCCTCGCCTGCAGACCGACGTGGTGGTCGCCCATCTCTCCCTCGATCTCGGCCCTCGGCGTGAGCGCCGCCACCGAGTCGATGACAACGAGGTCGATGGCGCCGGAGCGCAGCAGGACGTCGACGATCTCGAGAGCCTGCTCGCCGGTGTCCGGCTGGGAGACGAGCAGGTCTTCGACCTTCACGCCGATGCGGCGCACGTAGCCGATATCGAGCGCGTGCTCGGCGTCCACGAAGGCCGCGACGCCGCCGCGCTTCTGGATCTCGGCCACGGCGTGGAGCGCGAGGGTGGTCTTACCGCTCGATTCCGGCCCGTAGATCTCGACCACCCGGCCGCGCGGGTAGCCGCCGATGCCGAGGGCGAGGTCGATGCTCGGCGAGCCGCTGGAGAACGACTTGACCTCCCGGTCGATGCCATCGGCGGTCATGGTGAGGATTGCACCCTTGCCGAACTGCTTCTCGATGGTGGAGACCGCGAGGGCGATCGCCTTTCCCTTGCTGTCCTCGGTGGATGTTGCTGCACCGTTGGTCCGTGCTGCCTTGCTGCTGGCTGCCATTCTTTCGTTCCTCCAATTTGAATCGTCAAGATTTGAACAGTTGAATTCGATCGAATCGATGGGGTGATGCGAACCCTCAGCCACCCGGCTCTGACGCGGCGAGGGAAAATTCTTCGAGAACCGTGTAACGCGCGCCCTCCGGAGAGAACTCGCTGCGAAACAACCCAGCGCGCTCGATCTCACAAGCGACATCGAGCGGGGCTTCGAACTCCTCCGACGGCTCGGGAAACGCGCTGCGCTTCCCGCGGCGGACCCGACCCAGCGTGAGATGCGAACGAAACGGCCGCTTCTCCGCTGCGAAGCCGGCCGCGCGCACGCCGCGCTCGATGGCGCCGGCGAGGTCGCGGAGCGGCGCCTCAGGTTCGAGATCGAGCGTGACGGCGACGGGCCGGCGCCGCGACGGAAAGATCCGCACGCCCCCGAGGCGAAGGGTGAACCCAGGGACGCTGGCCGTGGCCCGGCGTACCGCCTCCGCGAGCTCGGGCAGCGCACTGCGCTCGACGTCTCCCATGAAGCGCAGCGTCACGTGGAGGTTCTCCGGTGCGACCCAGCGCACGGCATCGCCCCCCGGGCATTCGCCGAGCGCGCGGATGCGCAGAACCGCCGCGCGGCGGGCGGCCTCGTCGAGGCCGATTGCGAAGAAGCTGCGAAGGACGTCGTTGGCCACGTCATCAGCGCGCCGGAGGCGGTCCGCCGCCTCTCTTCTCGAGCAGGCTGGGGCCCACGATCGGAACCTCGAGCAGCGCACGGCGCACCCAGTCGATGGCGGTGTGGGCGGTGAGCTGGCGGTGCCGCGGGCGATCCAGCGGAAACTGAAATTCCTCGCAGTGCGTGCCCGACTCCCGGGCGAGCGCCACGTACGCGAGGCCGACGGGTCGCTCGACGCCGTTGTCGACGACGGGATCGGGACCGGAGACGCCGGTGGTGGCGAGGCCGAAGTCTGCGCCGAAGCGCTCGCGCACGCCCTCGGCCATGGCCCGGGCCGTGGCTTCGGACACGGATCCGTGCTCGGCGATGACGCCTTCGGAGATGCCGAGCAGCGCCACCTTGGACGCGCCCGTGTAGGCCACGACGCCGCCCAGGAAGAAGGACGACGCGCTCGAAAGCTCGGTGAGCTCCTGGGCGATCAGACCGCCCGTGCAGGACTCCGCGACGGCGATGCTCTTGCCGTGCTCGGACAGCAGGCGCGCGACGACGGCCGGAAGCGTCTCGTCTCCCTCGGCGTAGACGATCGGTCCGAGGCGCTCGCGGATGGCGTCGCTCACCTGGGCGAGCAGGCGACCGGCCTCTTCGGCCGTCTTCGCGCGGGCCAGCGGACGCAGGTAGTTGTCGGGAAAGGCGGTGCGGAAACCGAGGCTGACGTCGCCCGACGCCGCGATGTCCGCGAGTTCCTCGTCGAGATTGGACTCGCCGATGCCGAACGTGCGCAGCAGCGTGGCGCGCACCACCTGACCGTCGCCCCGGCGATCCGCGAGCCGCGGCATGACCTGCTCGTCCATCATCTTGTAGAGCTCGCGCGGAACGCCTGGCATGCAGAAGAACCAGGCGTTGCCCTCTTTGAGCAGACAGCCGGGCGCCGTGCCGATGGGGTTGGGGAGGATCTCCGAGCCCGCCGGAAACCAGGCCTGCTTGGCGTTGTTCTCCGCCATCTCGCGGCCGAGGCCGCGGAAGAAGCCGCGGAGGGTCTCGAGGGAGGCCTCGTCGAGCAGCATCTCGCGACCGAACGTCTCGGCGAGGGCCTCACAGGTGAGATCGTCGCGGGTGGGGCCGAGGCCGCCGGAGACGAGGATGACGTCGCTGCGGCCCTCGGCGCGCAGGAAGGCGTCCTTCATGTCGTCCGGATCGTCGAGCACGGACGCGTGGAAGCGGGTCTCGATGTCGAGACCCAGCAGGCGATCCGACAGGAAGGACTTGTTGGAATCGACGATTTCGCCGCGGAGGAGCTCGTCTCCGATGGTGAGGACTTCGGCCTTCAAGCAGCGCCCCCGAGCACAAGGCCGACGGCGATGGCGGCGGCCATCACGAGAGCACCGAAGAAGCCCGCGATTACGTCGTCCATCACCACGCCCATGCCTCCCCGTAAATTGCGCTCGGCCCAACGGGCGGGCCCCGGCTTCCAGATATCAAACACGCGGAATACGACGAATCCGGTCACGAGCCAAAACGGAGAGAAACTTTTTTCGGGCGCGAGCAGCAGGAGTGGCGAGAGCGTGACGAGCTGGCCCGCCACCTCGTCGATCACGATGCGGCCGTCGTCCTTCTTCTCGAACAGGCGCTCGGCCTCGTCTGCGGCCCAGACCCCGAGGGCCGTGAGCGCGGCGGTGGTGAGGACGAACAGCGGAAAGCCGAGGCCGGCCAGGGGGAGGAAGAGGATCACGCCGGCCGCCGACCCGAAGGTGCCGGGCGCGTAGGGGCCGTAGCCAGCACCACCGGCCGTGGCCACGGCGAGGACGAGCCAGCCCGCCGCCGTGGTGGGGCGCGCGCTGCTGGCGGGAGACCCAGAAGTCTCTGATTTTTCAGGTGATTCGGTGACCAACTCTCGTGCGGTTGCGGGTCCGGAAGCTGCGGCCAGCGCGAGCGCGGCGCGTGCCCCGATGCGCAAATCCAGCATGGCCTCTGGCGAAAACCCTGCGGGACCGGGTGCTCGGGACCGGTCGGCTCGAATGCGCGGCTGGAGGTGACCGCGGAGTCAATCGACGCCTGCGCGGGGAACGCGACGCCGGGACTCAGAGTAGTCTCGCGAGCCCCGGAGAGTCAACGATCCGAGAGGCGAAAAAAACAGAAAAGTCGGCCGAAATCAGCTGATTTCCCAGGGGGTTCTGCGCTGGGAGCTGGGCAGCGAAAGCAACCCGGAGGCAGCCTGGGGGCGAGCCCTGTGAGCAGGCGGGCTTCGCCCGCTGACAGCCCGCTGAGCTAGCTTCAGGGCGTGAACTCCCCCGGCCCCGTCCTCGCCGTCGACTACGGCGCGCGCCGGCTCGGTCTCGCCATTTCGGAGCCCGAATCGGGCATCGCCTTCCCTGTCGATCCGCTCGTCCGCCGGAATCCCGCCAAGGACCTCGCCGACCTCCGAGATCTCGCAACAGACCGCCAGATCGCCAGGATCGTCGTCGGGTTGCCGATACACATGGATGGAAGCGCCGGTCCGGAGGCCGAGGCCGCGCGCAGCTTTTCCGTCGAACTGGAACGGATCACGGGCCTGACGGTCGAGCTGCTCGACGAACGCTGGACGACGATGGAGGCGGAGCGCTCCTTGAGAGAAGTGGATCAGAGCCGCAAGAGCCGACAGCGGAATCGCCAGAGCGGAGCCCGAGACTCGGCCGCCGCTGCCATCCTGTTGCGCACCTACCTCGAGCGCTCACAGTTCGGGGCGAAACCCGAGAGCGAACCCCGGTGAAGCTCCGTCACTTCGTCATCGCCGGATTCGCGCTCCTGCTCGTCGTTGCTGGCGGCGTCGCGGTCACCGTGCAGCAGGCCCTGGCTCCCGCGAATCCGTCCGCCGAGCCGGTGCTGTTCCGTGTGCAGCGTGGCGCCCCGCTCGCCCGCATCGCGCGCAATCTAGAAACCGGCGGTTTCGTGAAGGACGCTCGCACCGTGATCTGGCTCGCCGAATACCGCGACCTCGCTTCGCGCCTGAAGGCCGGCGAGTACCGCATTTCTGCCGCACTCACCCCGGTGGAGATCCTCGAGCGCATCGCAGCGGGAACGGTCGAGACCTACGAGGTCGTGCTCCCCGAGGGCCTCACCGCCGCGCAGATCGGCGAGCGCATCGAGGCCGCCGCGTTGGTGGATGCCGAGGAGTTCGCAAAGATCGTGGGCGACCCGGCCACCGCACAGGTGCTCGGCGTCGAGGGCGACACCCTGGAGGGGTATCTGTTTCCCGAAACCTATCGCCTCCCGCGCGACCTTCCACCGCTCGAGATCGCCCGCGCGATGGTGGGCGAGTTTCGCGCCGTCTGGAAGGAGGTCGAGCCCAAAGCCCGCGAGCAGGACCTGAGTATGCGCGAGGTGGTCACCCTCGCGTCCATCATCGAGAAGGAGACCGGCGCAGCCGAGGAGCGCCCGCTCATCGCGTCCGTGTTCCGCAACCGCCTCGCGCGCGGCATGCGCCTCGAGACCGACCCGACCGTGATCTACGGCATTCCCGACTTCGACGGCAACCTGCGCCGAAGGGATCTCGAGAACGACGACAACCCGTACAACACGTACCGTATCCGCGGTCTGCCGCCCGGTCCCATCGCAAACCCCGGCGCGGATGCGCTGCGCGCCGTGGTGAACCCCGCCGATTCGAAGTTCCTCTATTTCGTGTCGCGCAACGACGGCACCCACAAGTTCTCCACCACGTACAAGGAACACGTCGTGGCGGTGAACACCTTCCAGCGACGCCGCGGCAGCCGCTGATCCCTCGCCACCGGCGAGCGCAGTGGGTCGATCGGGGCACCGCCCGGATCCGGGTCCCCAAGACTAAAAGATCTGGTACAGGAACGGCTGGTTCTGGGGGCCGCTGCCAAAGATCAGCAGGGCGCCCATCAGGACGATGTAGAGGACGAACGAGATCAGGAAGTAGCGGCGATAGCGGCGCCAGAAGCCCGGTTTCTGCTCTTCCCCGCTCATTGCATGCCTTCCCGTTCGATCGCCGCCGCTTGGCGCTCGAACGCCTGCGCGATGAAGTCGAGAGAATACTCGGCAATCATCGCGTGTGCAGTGGAGTTGGGGTGCGCGTCGTCGAGCGACACCCACAGCCGGTGGGGATCGGACTCGCCTTCGAAGAAGGGGAACAGGTCGAGGCTCTCGACCCCGAGGCCTTCGAGGTGTCCGCGCACCTTCGCGTGCTCGTCGAGAAACGGATAGTCGACCAGATCGTGGAGCTCCGGCAGCAGGACGACCTGCAGACCGATGCCGCGTTCGCGACACACACGGGCCAGCTCTGCGAACGCGTCTCGCGTGGCTCGCCAGCCGGCCCGGTCGTCGTCGTAGAGGCCCGCGTAGAAGTCTTGGAAGGACTGGCCTTCGATCGTGTTGCCGATCGTCGCGTGGATCCGCGACCAGAAGAAGGTGATGGCGCGACTGTGGCCGAGGAAGCCCCAGCGCGACTGCACGGGCGTGGGCTCGGCGTCGTTGATGAAGTAGAAGACCACCACGTGGTCGGGCTCGTAGCGAATCCCCCTTTCGAGGAAGTGATGGACCTGCTGCTCGGTGTTGTAGTTGCCCGTGCCGAAGTTCAGCACCTCGGTGGGACGCTCGGTGGAGAGCGCGGCCTCCAGTCGCGTTTCGAAGGCTTCGTCCTTCGAGACGCCCCATGCGAGCGTCAGTGAGTCGCCGAGAAACGCAATCCGCCGCGCCGCGCCGCGCTCGACCGGATACTCGCGGTCGCGCAGGCCCACCGAGTTGATCTCGACGTCCACGTCCATCAGGTGTGCGCGCCCCCCGGGCCGGTGGACATGGCCGATCTTCGGGTCGTCGTCGGGGAGCTTCAGCTCGTTCGCGTAGCGCGACATCTCGATGTCGTAGAATGTGTTGAAGCCGGTCCAGAGGCGGACGGCCACCTCGGTGAGTCCGAGGAAGAAGAGCATCGACAGCACGGCGGCGAGGATCGACTTGACGATGTCGTTCATTCCAGGTCCGTCACACCTCCGCTCCCACAGGGCCGCACGAGAGATTACCCCGCCCCCGCATGCTGCAGCCCCCCTTGTCTCGTAGCCGGATCAGGCGGCTGGCCGTACACGTCGGCGTGGCCGCCGCGTCCGCGGCGCTATTCGTGGGAATCGTCGAGGCGTCGGTGCGCATCCTCGCGAGCGCGGGCGCGATCGACGCACCGCCGCTCGGCGCGGCCGACGACTTCTGGAATTCCGACCACCCGACCTTCGGCGTCTGGCACGCGCCCGAGCAGGCGACGCGCCACAGTTCGGACTGTTTCGACGTGCTGTACCAGACCAATTCCGTCGGCGCCCGCGATCGCGAACGCACGGAGCGGTCGGACGCGCCGCGGGTGGTCGTACTCGGCGATTCGTTCGTCGAGGGATGGGGGCTCGCCACAGATGAACGCCTCTCCGACCAGCTCGAGCAGCGCACCGAACTCGAGCACCTGAACTTCGGGATGTCCCACTTCAGCCCCTACCAGGCTGTGCTCGCCTACCGGGAGCTCGGACTGCGGTTCGCACACGATGCCGTGTTGCTCGCAGTGGTACCGGCCAGCGACTTCGCCGACCTCGACGTTCGCCGTGCGATGAGGATGCCGACCTACGACTACCGCTACCGCCCCTACCTCGTCGGCGAGTATCCGGACTTCGAGGAGATCCACCTGCGCGAGCAGGTGCTGGCGCGATGGTTGCGACGCAACTCGTTTGGATACAACGCGCTGTCGGGAATCTCGGCTGCACTGCGTGAACGCGTACGAGCGTCGAACCGGAACGCCGCGGGTGTGGGCGCGACCCGAATGGTCGCGCGGGCCACCGACGACGCCAGGTCCGATCGCGGCGCAAGTGCCGAGCCAGAGCCAACACACTCGTTCTTCCACGACTACTCGCCGCGCCTCCTCGACTTGTTGCGCAGCAGCATCGAGCGCCTGAAGGCGGCGGCCGGCGGGCGCAGTGTCGCCGTGGCCCTGGTACCCCAGATGCGCGATCTCGTCCGCTACGACGAATCCGGAACCAGTCCACTCGGGAGCGAGCTCGGCGAGCTGCTCGCGCCGTTCGATGTTCGGGTGGTCGACCTGCTGCCGGAGCTCTACCGACGGCGCAGTGATCTGACCCGCTACTTCCTCACGTGCGAGATCCACTGGTCGGGCGAGGCCAACGAGGTCGCGTCGGAGGCGATCGCCGAGATGCTCGCGGATTCGTTCTACGCGCGGCGTCCCGTGCGCTGATCCGTCACTCGAAATCCACCACGCCTGGCACGTACTGATAAGATCGCGGGCCAGCCCCCGCGCGCGCAGCGCGCGCCGAGTGAGGACACCATGGGAAGCATCGAGTCCACCCCGACTACCGGCGTGATCGTCACCGGTGGAGCGTCCGGAATCGGAAGAGCCAGTGCCGTCGCCCTGGCCGAGGCGGGGCGTCCCGTCGCGGTCTGGGACCTCGACGGATCGGGCGCGGAAAAGACCGCCGCCGAGATCCGGGAGCGCTTCGGCGTCGCGGCCGTTGCTCAGGGCATCGACGTGCGCGAGCGGGACACCTACTCCGACGCGATCGACGCCGCGCGGGAAGCGCTCGGCTCGATCGGGGGGCTGGTGCACGCCGCCGGTGTCTCGCACCCGGTTCCGGTGGACAGCATCGAGGACGACGACTGGAACCTCGTGCTCGACGTCAACCTCGGCGCCGAGCTGTGGCTCGTGAAGGCGCTGCTCCCGGACCTGCGCGAGAACCCGGGCTCGGCGGTGGTCGGCATCGCGTCGATCAATGCGATCCTCGGCAACGGCGTAAATCCCGCCTACGGGGCGTCGAAGTCCGGGCTGCTCGGCCTCACCCGGTCGCTCGCCGACCAACTCGCCGGCGACGGTGTGCGGGTCAACGCCATCTGCCCGGGCTACACCGACACGCCGATGCTCTCCGAAGCTTTTGTGGCGGCCCCCGCGCTCCGCGACCGCATGGCCGCACAGTCGATGATCGGCCGGCTCGCCGACCCCAGCGAGATCGGACGTGTGGCCCGCTTCCTCCTCTCGGACGACGCAAGCTTCATCACCGCCGAGCATCTCGTGGTCGACGGCGGGGTCGTGCGGTCCCAGCGCTAGACGTCCGGCCGGAGCTGCACGATCAGGATCGCGCGCGCGCGCGAAGCAGAAAGTGGAGCGCGACGCCGATCGCAACGAGCACGACCGCCACCAGGCCGCGAACGAACACGAAGTCGATGATGGGCACCGCGGGGAAGACGTGCGTCTTCTCGATCGACGCCCGCTTGTGGATCCCGAGGTCTTTCTCGCCGAGTGAGAGCGCGAACTCGATCATGTCGCGGCGGCTGCGGTAGCGGACGATGCCCACCTGGTCCCACCGGTCCGCACCGTCGAAGTCGAGGAACGTGCCAACCTGGTCCGCGAGCAGTATCGGAAGGGATCCGCGCACGAGGAGCGGCGCGACGACGGCGGCACTGTAGCGGTCGGCCGCAGCCTCTACGTCGTCGTCGTAGTCGTATCCAGGCGGGTACTCGGCCTTCTCGCGGTACTTCATGAGATTGACCATGTAGTACTCGTTGCCGTCGTCCTCACGGAGCAGGGTGCGGAAGGCCTCGCGCGTGTGGGGATCCGAGTGCTCGGAGCGGGCGGCGATCTCCTCGAGCTTCGCGAGGTAGGCGTCCACTTCGCCGGAGGTGAGCGGCGTTCCCGAACCTCCGTACCACAGCCAGAAGACCGCATAGGTGACGGCGAGGACGCCAACGAGGATCAGGTCGGATCGACGCAAGGGAACCTCCTGCCAGTCGATGTGAACGCACGACCGCCAGTATGCCCTGCGACGCCGCCTCCTGGTTCCTGGGATGACGCAGCCCCTTCCTCGGCGGGTTCAGGTCTGCGTACACTCGCCTGTGAGCGTCCGCGGACTCGCTCACGCTGATCGGGCGTCGAATATTCGCAGCCCGGGCGCGCACCTCGGGAGATCTCGCCTTCCAGGAGCGATCGAATGGTGCTGGCGGGGTTCTGGGGGTTCGGTGTGCTGGCGCTGTGTTTGCTGGCGCAATCAATGAATCGCGACGTCTTTGAGCAGCGACATATTGTTGAGCGCCTCGCCCGCGCCGTGGACCACGGCGGTGAACGGATCGTCACTCCGCAGGATCGGGAGCTTCGTCTCCTGGCGAAGGACGTGGTCGAAGTCGCGCAGCAGTGATCCGCCGCCCACCAGCATGATGCCGCGGTCGACGATGTCGGCGGCGAGCTCAGGGGGCGTCTTCTCGAGCGTGAGATGCACGGTCTCGACGATGGCGTGGATCGGCTCGACGAGCGCCTCGCGGATCTCGTCGCTCGTGGCGACCACGACCTTGGGAATGCCCGCCACCAGGTCGCGACCCTTGATCTCCATGGACTCGTTCTTGCCCTCCGGCGAGGCCATTCCGATCGTGATCTTGATCTCCTCGGCGGTGCGCTCACCGACGAGCATGTTGTACTTGCGCTTCACGTAGTTGATGATCGCTTCGTCCATCGTGTCGCCGCCGGTGCGGATCGACCGCGATGCGACGATGCCCGACAACGAGATCACGGCGACGTCCGTCGTGCCACCGCCGATATCCACCACCATGTTCCCGGTGGGCGCGGTGACGTCGAGACCGGCGCCGATCGCAGCGGCCATGGGCTCTTCGATGAGGTACACCTCGCGCGCGCCAGCGGAGAGCGCGCTCTCGCGAACGGCGCGCTTCTCGACGCTCGTGATGCACGGCGGAACACAGATCACGGTGCGGGGGCGCACCAGCTTCGCGCGGTTGTGGGCACGGCGCAGGAAGTATTTGAGCATCGCTTCGGTGATCTCGAAGTCGGCGATCACACCATCCTTGATCGGGCGGATGGCGCGGATGGCGCCCGGTGTGCGACCGAGCATCTCCTTGGCTTCGTGACCCACCGCGATCACTCGCTCGCCACGTCCAGCCGAATCTTCCGTCACAGCGACGACGCTGGGCTCGGAGCAGACGAGGCCCTTGTCGCGGACGTACACGAGCGTATTGGCCGTGCCGAGGTCGATCGCAAGGTCGTGCGAGAACAGCCCCGCGATGGCGTCGAAGATCATCGAATCCGTCCCTCCAGATCCGGCCGTGGAGGGTCCGGGTCCCGCAGGGCGTATCGGCGCTGGCGCGGCAAGAGTTGAGCCGAAGGCTTCGAATTCGCCCGAAAAGCTCGCTGGGACGGGGAGATACGACGAGCTAGCGGGTGGGGACAGGATTCAGCGCGGCGCTGGCATCGAGGTCGGCGATGCGACCCTGGAGCTCGGTCATGGCGGCGCGAACGCCACCCACCTGCGTACGCACCCCACGGAGCTGTGCCCGGTGTGCGTCGAGGGAGGCCTGCGTGGCTGCGAGCTCGCTCTCGAGCGCGACCACCTGTCCCACCAGGGCCTGACCGCGCTGGTACTGGATCGCAAGGAGAACCAGCGCCAGACCGAGCAGAATCGCGAGCACGATCGGAACGATCCTCGAGGCGCCTTCGTCCGTCGGCGCGTGCGCCCCCCGCTCCTCCCCGACGTCCCCCGCTTCCGGCGGGACCGCTTCGAGGTGGGGGGCGGAGTCGCTCACTTCAGGATTGGATGACGAGCTTCGACAAGCTCGTCTTGCGCAAATTCGTCTTCTGAATCGTGCGCACGAGCTCGGCCACCTTCTCGATATCGGTCTCGAAGGGATTGTTGCAGATCACTCGGACGTTCAGAAGGTTGCCCAGACGAATGTTCGACCAGTCGAGGTCGTACTGGATCGAGTTCTGCCGAGCCAACTTGATGAACTCGCCACGCATGCGGGCGCGTGTGTCGGGCGGCGGCTCGGTCTTCGCCTTGATGATCTCGTCGTCCTCCAGGATGCGCTCTACCTTACCCTTGCGCTCGAGCAGATAGTAGATGCCGCGGTCGAGGCGCAGGTCGTGATACTGAAGATCGAGCATGAAGACCCGGGGATCGTTCCAGGTCGTGTCCTTGGAGTCGATGTAGCCCTGGATCATCTTGCGCTTGATCACCCAGTCGATCTCGCGATCGAGTCGATCGGGGTCGTCGGTGAGGCAATCGAGGACGTACTGCCACTTTTGGACGGCGTCGCGCAGTTCGTCGGTGACGGGATACTGCTCGATGTACTTCTGCGCCATCTCGCAGTATTCCATCTGGATGTTGATGGGCGAGTACTCGCGTCCATTGTCGAGCCGAAGCTTTCGCTTGCACGTCGTATCGTAGGAGATGTCCTTGATCGCCTTGACGGGGTTGCGAAGCGTGAAGTCCTTGTTGATGTAATTGTCCTCGATCATCTGGAGGACCACCGCGCAGGCGCCGACCTTCACGAAGTTCGTGAATTCGGACATGTTGGAGTCGCCCACGATCACGTGGAGACGCCGGTACTTCTCGCGGTCTGCGTGCGGTTCGTCGCGCGTGTTGATGATCGAGCGGTCGTTCGTCGTGGTGCCCGAGATCTTCTGGTAGATGTGCTGGGCGCGCTGGCTGATGCAGTAGTGGACGCCGTCCTGTGTCTGGAAGACCTTGCCCGCACCGGTGTAAATCTGGCGCGTCACGAGGAACGGGATCAACTGTTCGGCGAGGTAGTAGAAGTCGACGTCGCGGTCGACGAGGTAGTTCTCGTGGCAACCGTAGCTGTTCCCGACGAAGTCGGTGTTGTTCTTGAAAATCGAGAGCTTCCCGGCGATCCGCTCCTCGCGGATCTTCTCCTCGGCATAGATCTGGAGATCTTCGAGGATGCGCTCGCCCGCCTTGTCGTACACGATGAGCTGGCGGGGAGACATGCACTCGGGCGTGGCGTATTCGGGGTGGCAACCGGTGTCCTGATAGAAGCGGGCGCCGTTCTCGAGGAACACGTTCAGGAAGTGTTCCGTGGTAATCAACTTCTCGAACAAGAAGCGAATCGCCTTCTCGACCGGAAGAGTCTTCCGCCCCTCTGGGGTGAAGATGATTCCGTACTCGGTCTCGATTCCGTAGATCCGCTTTTGCACGTTCCGCCGCCCCGTTGGGTCGTGTGGAAGCTAGCTGGGCTTCACCGCGTCTCGCTAGAGAAGCCTCTCAATGGCACTTCCAGGAGCTGCCCGACCTGCCTTGCGCCGACCCTAGACGCCCAGCTCCTTCTTGATCATATCGGCGGGGAGCCGGCGGAACTTGCGGCCTTGGCGAGACCGCTCGAGCACGCAGATTTCGAGGTTCTCGGGCTCGACGAGAGGAGCCCCATCCGAGCCTCGCTGCAGCGCCCTGCGGCCAAGCGTCATCGTTTCCCCGAGGGGAAGCTTGGCCTCGTACTCGTCGTTGAGGAACGTGGTGAGATCCTCGGCGGCGCCCCCGATCACGCAGAAACCCTCGTGATCGCTGATGCTGCCGTCGAACTGGATGCGAAAGATCGCGTTGTTCTCGTGGCCTGCGAGCTCGTCGTCGCCCACTTCCGCCACGATGGCCTCGACCTCGAGGGGCTTGAGCTCCCGAGTGAAGGCGTCACCGATCGCCTGGGAGTACGCGTTGGCCAGAGCGTTTGCGCGCACGTCGTCTCGGCAGTACGTGTAGCCCTTCATGTCGGCGTAGCGAACACCGATCTTCCGCAGCTGGTCGAACTCGCTGAACTTACCGACGCCCGCGAATGCAATGCGGTCGTAGATCTCGCCGATCTTCGACAGCCGCGACGGGTTCTCGGCCATGAGCAGCACGCCGCCGTCGAACTCGATTACGATACTCGGCTTGCCACGGCTGATGCCCTTGCGCGCGTACTCGGCCTTGTCGGCCATGACCTGTTCCGGAGAGACGTAGAAAGGCGCGCTCATGCTGCACCTCCAGCGTCGTTGCTGCGATCGGCCATGATCGCGCGGTAGATCTCTTCGATCTTGGCGTCGGATACTTTCTCGATACCGCCCGCCGTGCAGTAGTTGATGATCGGGAAGATGCCGCGCACGACGTCGATACCACCGGTGGCGCGATCTTCGTCCGCCGCGTCGACGAGAGCCTCCACGGCCATACTCAGCGCGCCGTCGAGGCCGACCCGGTTCTTGTGGACCTTCTTCAGCGACTCCCGAGCGTAGAGACCGCCCGAGCCCGTCGCCTCGAATTCGGTCTCCTCGTAGCGGCCGCCCGTGACGTCGAACTTCCAGAGCCGACCGCTGTGGCGGCGAAGGTCGTAGCCAGCGAAGAGCGGCACGACCACGAGACCCTGCATCGCAGCCGGCAGGTTCGCCCGGATCATCTGCGACAGCTTGTTCGCCTTGCCGTCGAGTTCGAGCGCCTCGCCCTCGATCTTCTCGTAGTGCTCGAGTTCGATGCGCATGAGGCGCGCCATCTCGATGCACGGGCCCGCTGCACCGGCGATGGCGATCAGCGAGTGGGAATCGGTGGGATAGACCTTCTTGACGTCGCGGGACGCGACGCGATGCCCCTCGGTTGCGAGGCGATCGCCTGCCACCATGACGCCATCTTCGTACTTGAAAGCCAGCACGGTCGTGCCGTGGGGAATCGAAAGCTGGGCGAGTCCTCGGGAATCCAGCTCGAACTTCGGAATCTGGTTCGGATGGTCCACCGCCAAGAACTCGCTGAAGCTCGATCCCTGGTACTCAGTCCTGAAACGCAACGCGCTCCCCTTTTGCCGCGCGCGGCCTTTTTTACTGACCGCCGCGCTGAACGTAGTTCTTGACGAACTCCTCCGCGTTCTCCTCGAGGACTTCATCGATCTCATCGACGAGGGAGTCCATCTCTTCTTTGAGCTCTTTGCCCTTCTTCGCGAGCTTCTGTCCACCGCCGCCCTTGGAGTCGGCTCCACTCCCTCCCCCGCCCTTCGGGGCCTTCTTCTGGGTCGACTCCGCAGCGCCGTAGATCGGAAGCGCCAGATCGGGATCGCTCGAGGGATTTTGGGGTCGCATCGCGTCGAATTTTTTTTGCATGTCCGTTCTCTTTCGTGAAATGCCTAGGACCGAAGATTCCTCACGAGGTCCGCTGCCGTCGGTGAGTTGTTGAGCAACTCATCCACGTGCTCCTTCGACCCCTTGAAAGGCTCAGCCATCAGAATCCTCTTGATCGGTTCATCACCCACGCTGAATGAGATTGAATCCCAATTCACCCCAAAAACAGCGCTGCCGTATCGTCTCAGGCATTCGCCCCGGAAGTACGCCCGGGTGTCGCTCGGCGGCTGCGTGATTGCGGCGGCGATCTCAGCGTCACTGACGATGCGCTCGGCACGGCCCTGACGCTCCAAGAGATAGTATAGGCCCTTGTCCGGCCGCAGGTCGTGGTACTGGAGGTCCAGCATCTGGACCTGTGGGGCCCCCCAGTCGAGCTCTTTGCGGTCCATGAAGCTCTCGATCATGGCCTTTTTCATCACCCAGTCGATCTTCGTGTCGAGCTCCATGGGGTCGCGCTCGAGGCACTCGAGCACGGTTTGCCATTTCTCGAGGATGTCCCGGGTTTCGTCGTCGATGTCTCGGCCGGAGACGTAGCGGAGTGCCATGTCCAGGTACTCCTTCTGCACCTGAACGGCCGTCAGCCGCTTGCCGTTGTCGAGCTGGAGTTCCTTCTTGCACGTCGGGTCGTGAGACGCCTCTTTGATGGCCTGCACCGGGTCGCGCAGAGCCAGGTCCTTGTTGATCGCGCCGTCCTCGATCATCGAGAGCACGATGGAGGTGGCGCCGTTGCGCAGGTAGATCGTGTACTCGCTCAGATTCGCGTCGCCGACGATGACGTGGAGCCGGCGGTACTTTTCGCGGTCGGCGTGGGGCTCGTCGCGGGTGTTGATGATCGGGCGCTTGACCATCGTGTCGAGCGCCACCTCGGTCTCGAAGAAGTCGGCGCGCTGGGACAGCTGGTACTGGCACGGCTGGCTGCGATTCTCGCTACCCACCTTGCCGGCGCCGGTGTAGACCTGGCGCGTGGCGAAGTACGACATGAGATGCTCGACGATCTGCTTGAAGGACGTGCGGCGGTCCATCAAGTAGTTCTCATGCGATCCGTAGCTGTTGCCCTTTCGGTCGCTGTTGTTCTTGTACAGCAGCATCTGGGTGCCTTCCGGCAGCAGGGCGTTCGCCTCGCGTCGGCTGGCCTCGAGCACTTTTTCACCGGCCTTCTCGTGAACCACGAGATCGTGCACGTTGGTGACCTCCGGACACGAGTACTCCGGATGGGCGTGATCGACGTAGTAGCGCGCTCCGTTCACCAGCGTCTTGTTGCGGGCGATGTTCTCCTGCTGGTTGGGCGTGTACTTTTCACCGTCGACCTGAAAGCCGCGGGCGTCGGCCAGTGGGTTCTCCTGGTCGTAGTCCCAGAGAATCTCACCCGCGTGGTCCTCGCGGAACGCGTTCACGAGGAGGACGCACCCCGAAATCGGATCGAAGTCGGGGTCTCCTTTTACGGTGATCCCATACTCGATCTCCGTGCCCATCACCTTGGGAATGGCCATTCGGTCTCCGCTTCTTCGCGCGCCCTATAGGTACTGGCCCGAGGTAATGTTCTCGATCGACCGCTCCGTGCGACTGATTCCGGAAATGAGCGTACGCACGTTGATGATCCGCTCGCCCTTCCGGCCCGAGATACGGGCCCAGTCGTCGGGGTTCGTGGTGTTCGGGAGGTCCTCGTTCTCCTTGAACTCGTCATTCACGGAGTTGATGAGGTCCGCCGACTTGATGCCCCGCTCCTGATTCTCGATCACGCGCTTGACGGCCATTTTCTTCGCGCGGGCGACGATGTTCTCGATCATCGCGCCGCTCGAGAAGTCCTTGAAGTAGAAGATCTCGCGCTCACCCTTGGCGTATGTCACCTCGAGGAACTTGTTCTCCTCGCTGGTGGCATACATGTGATCGATGCATTTGGAGATCATACCGCTGACGATCTTGTCCGGATCGCTCCCGTGCTCGACCTGCGCGCTTTCGTGGAACGGCAGGTCGGGCGTGAGGTACTTCGAGAAGATCTCTCGAGCCGCTTCCGCATCCGGGCGGTGAACCTTGATCTTGAGGTCCAAACGACCGGGGCGGAGCACCGCCGGGTCGATCAGATCCTGGCGGTTCGAGGCGCCGATCACGATCACGTTCCTCAGTGACTCGACACCGTCGATCTCCGACAGGAACTGCGCGACGACCGTGGCCTCCATGTCCGACGAGATACCCGACCCGCGCATGCGGAAAAGCGAGTCCATTTCGTCGAAGAAGATCACGACCGGGACGTCCTCGCTGGCCTTCTCTCTGGCCTTCTTGAACACCTCGCGAATCTTGTGCTCCGTCTCACCGACGTACTTGTTGAGCAGCTCCGGGCCCTTCACGTTCAGGAAGTACGCCGCGGTGGGCTTTCCGGTGCGAACCTCGATGCTCTTCGCCAGGCTGTTCGCCACGGCCTTCGCGATGAGCGTCTTGCCGCAGCCGGGAGGGCCGTACAGCAGGATACCCTTCGGCGGCGACAGCTGGTGCTCGGCGAAGATGTCCGGGTAGATGTACGGCAGCTCCACCGAATCGCGCAGGACTTCGATCTGGTCTCGCAGGCCACCAATCTGATCGTACGTGACGTCCGGGATCTCCTCGAGATCGACCTCTTCGACGGTCGACTTCGGCAGCTTCTCGAACGCATACTGCGTGCGCGGATCGTAGAGGATGCTGTCGCCCGTCTTCAGCTTCTCGCGGCGCAGCGGCTCCGCGAGCGTGATGACGCGCTCGTCGTCGGTGTGGCCGAGAACGATGGCGCGGTTGCCATCGATGAAGTCGATGATCGACGCGATCTCTCCGCGCGACACGTAGCCAGCGGGCTCGACGACGTTGAACGCCTCGTTGAGAACCACGAGCTGGCCTTCCTCGAGCGTGAACGCGTCGAGGTTCGGATGGAGGTTCACGCGCATCTGCCGACCGTCGATCACGATCTCGCAGGTGCCGTCCTTGTTCGGGCGCTGGAAGACGGCGTAGCTGTTCGGCGGGGCACACAGCTTGTCGACCTCCTCCTTGAGGAGCTCGATCTGCTGCTTGGCCTCCTGGAGCATGTTGACGAGGCGCTCGTTCTGGCGCTCGGCATCGGAGAACTGCTCGCGCGTCAGCTGATAGCGACGACGCAGTGCCTCGAACTCGGCGAGCAGCCGATCGAGCCGGCGCCGGAATTCGACGGAATCACTGCCGAAGAGACGAATGGTGTCCTGAAGATCCACGATCTCATCCTGATTCGAGCGGGGACCGCCTTCCGGATCCCGATCCCCTTGTCCGGACTCATCGCCATTCGGACCGGGCGAAGAAATGCGCCGCATCACATCCCGAACGAAGCCCTTCCTGCCGGAGCCCGAATCAAACTCGCTCATGCCGTCTCCTCATGCGCCATCACCACGGTTGCGTGGTCCGGGCTGAGGAGTTGTGCAAGCACCGTGCCGTCGTGGGTACGCGCGGTCACCCGTTCGCGGGTCGAAGCGGCTTCCGCGCCTCGCTCGATGCCGACAGTGTCGGGCAACCGGGGTCCTGAAAGCTTCTGCTGCCGGCGCGTTTGCGTGTATCGGCTCATGGGCGGGCACCCCGCTTCGCAATTTCCGCTTTCTCGTCGACCCGTTTCGGTGCCCCAACCCGCCGATTGGGCGCGGACTCGTTCAGGGGCCAAAGAGTCCGAGCCGCGCCCGACTGCTCTGGTGGGGGGTGCAAAAAGTGCAGAACCCATCGGTTTTACGCGTCTTTTCGCGATTTTTAGCATATCAGACGACCCTTGAGTGTCAACCGCAGTCCAGCGGCGAATACAAGCCCAACTTCCTGATTTCACGAGGTTCTTCCGCCGCCACCGCCCCACCGCCAGCGATCCGGCAGCGGTCGGTGCAGCAGCGGGAGACCGACGAGAAAAGTTTGAAAAAAATGCGGGTCGCCTGCCACTCGGCGATGCAGAGCTGCGCTTCGGTTGCCGGAGAATTGACGTAAGTGTCGGATCTCGCCCCCCGAACTGACGGATTTCGTTGCCGCGCCGAACTTTGCGGCACCCGAGATCCTGCGCGCCGGATCGCTGGATTCTAGCGAGCGTCGAATCAAGGTGCGGCAAACGCCCCTCATCGCAGCCCCTCCGACCATTTCCCGCCACCGAGCTCGATGACGCGCACACCGTCGGGCGGAACGAACTCGAAGACGGACGCCGGCGGACCGTGATCCACCTCGATGTGCGAGAAGTCGATGACCGTCTCGTTGCCGAACAGATCGATCACCTGCGTCTGCAACAGGTCGCCGGTCTTCGGGTCGGCGAGGACTTTGAGCTTGTCGTAGGACGCCGGCGAGAGCGGCTCGAGCTCGAGCGTCAGGGATTTCTCGTTGCAAGCCTGACCGCTCACCCTGAAATCCTCGAGGATCTCGCCCTCGCCGAGAAGGAAGTGGATACCGGCTGCACTGAAGTACTCGGTGCCCATCGCGAGCTTCTGCGCCTCGCGCTTCGTCGCGTCGTAGAGCCACAGTGTCACACCGTCGCTGACGACGAGACTCGGTTCGGGATGGTCGTACGACCAGCGCATCTTGCCGGGTTTCGAAAACTGCACCGTCCCCTTGGATGCCATCGTCGGCCCCTGCTTTCCCAGCGCGACCGAGCGCGTGATCTGTCGGAAGTTCGCGCGCAGATCGGTGATCGATGCGTAACGGCTCTGGATGGCATCGACAGCGGTCTGGATGCACGGGTCGCCCACTGCGTCCTTCTTCCGGGTGTCGCTCGGTCCCTCCGCTCGCATCGTGCCGGTGAGAGCAAACGCGAGCGTACCCCCCACAAGGGTGAGAGCAACGATTCTCGACGACCTCACTCTTCTCGCGCACTGCATCGAGAAGGTGGACGGACATCGCGTGTCGAAATTCAAAGCTCGTCTTGCCGCGCAAACACCTCGCGCGGTTTGTTTCCGATCTGCGGTCCGATGATGCCCTCTTCCTCCATCTGCTCGATCATCCGCGCCGCGCGGTTGTACCCGACCTTGAGCCGCCGCTGGATGTACGAAATCGATGCGTTGCGAGTTTCCGCGACGATGGCGACGGCCTGGTCGAGCATCTCGTCCACATCGTCACCGCGCTCTTCCTTCGCTTCCGCCTCTTCTTCGCTACGGATCAGCGCCTCGTCGAACGATGGCGCCCCCTGCTCTCGCAGATGCGCGACGAGCTCGTGGACCTCTTCCTCCGACACGAACGCACCGTGCACGCGCTTCAGCTTCGAGGTACCCGGCGGCAGGAACAACATGTCACCCTGCCCGAGGAGATGGTCCGCGCCGTTCTGATCGAGGATGGTGCGAGAGTCGGTGCGGGACGACACCTGGAACGAGATGCGCGCCGGGAAGTTCGCCTTGATGACGCCCGTGAGTACGTCGACGCTCGGGCGCTGGGTGGCCAACACCAGGTGGATGCCCGCCGCACGCGCCATCTGCGCGAGCCGCTGCAGCGCCTCTTCGACGTCCTTCGAGGACACCACCATGAGGTCCGCGAGCTCGTCGATCACCACGACGATGTACGGCAGCCGCCGAAACTCGACTTCGTCGCCCTCCTGCTCGCCCGGCTTCGGCTTCAGGCGGAACGTGGTGGTGCCGGCAGCGAGCTCCTTCTCGGCTCTCTCGTTGAATTGTGAAATGCTGCGAACGCCGAGCGCGGACATCATCTGGTACCGCTCTTCCATCTTCTTCACGATGCCGCGCAGCGCTGCTGCGGCGCGCTTTGGATTGGTTACGACGTCGGCGATCAGGTGCGGGATCCCCTCGTAGATCGACAACTCGAGCAGCTTCGGATCGACGAGCAGCAGCTTGAGATCCTCTGGCGTGGCACGGCACAGGATCGAACACAAGAGGGAGTTGAGGAAGACGCTCTTGCCCGTGCCCGTGGCGCCGGCGACCAGCAGGTGCGGCATCTTCGACAGGTCGGCGAAGGCGGAATTGCCAAAGATGTCCTTGCCCAGCGCGATCATCATCTTCGATTTGCCCGTGCGGTACTCGTCGCACTCGAGGATGTCGCGGATGTACACGAGGTCGCGGTCCGAATTCGCCACCTCGATGCCCACGACCGATTTTCCGGGCAATGGCGCGATGATTCGCACGGACAGGGCTCGCAGCGCGAGGGCGAGGTCGTCCGCGAGGCTCACGATGCGGTTGACCTTCACGCCGGACGCGGGCTCGAACTCGTACATCGTGATGACGGGACCGGGGTGGACCTTGTCCACCTGACCGCCGATGCCGAAGTCCTTGAGCTTCTTCTCGAGGATCCGCGAGTTCATGATCAGGCTCTCGCGGTCGTACGTGCGAATCCCCGCCGGCGACTTCTGGAAGATCCCGATGTCGGGATGGATGTAGGGTCCCAACGCGGTGGACGCGTTGAAGTGGAAGGACTCCTGCTTCGCCGGGCCATCACTCGTTCGTTCGGCCGAGTGATCGACGATGACGGGGTCTTCGTTTCGCGAGCGCGGACGGACCGCCCGCGGCGGCGGGAGCTTCTTGGACTCGCCGAGGTCACCCGTCGCGATGTCGAGAGACGCGTCGAGCTTCTCCTCGTCGAACGGTACTTCACCGTCGCGCGCGGCGGAGACGCGTGCGCGCCTGGCCCGGGCCTCGCGGCGCACCCCGAGCGACTGCGCGCCGCGTCGAAACCCGGCAACGAGATCTGCGCCGCCGCGACGCGCCGCGGAGCCCGCTTCCAACAGACCGTTACCGATGGCTGTCGCGAACTCCAGAACCAGCGCGCCCGCCCAGCCGATCGCGACGCCGAGGCCGAGAAGCACCCGCCCCATCGACATCCCCGTGATGCTGAGCGCTCCCAGGGTCAAGAGCATCCCGTTCACGAGCAGAGCCCCCCAGGTTCCGACGAGCCAGCTCTCATGGGTGGCGAGGAAGTTGCCGAGCGCACCGTTCTCGATGGCGCCAACGGCCTCTGGAAACGCGGCGTGCAATAGCGCGGGAAGCGGTGAGAGCGCGCCGAGCAGCAGGGGCACCCCGATCCAGAACCGCGACGCGAGCTTCGGGATTCCGAACCCCATCACGAGACGCGCTCCGAAGGCCAGCAGCGCGCCGACGACCACAACGGCCCCCAAGCCGAAGCCACCGATAAGGAGCGCCGACAGCGTGGCACCCAGACTTCCGGCGCGGTTGTCGACGGCGCCGCGGGTGAAGATCGGATCGGAGGCCGAGTGGGTGGCGAGCGCGATGCAAGCCAGTAGCGCCACGCCCATCAGAACGATGCCAGCGCACTCCGCCGCACGCCGACTGGTGACAGTCGGCTTGCCCTCGGACCGCCGCGCACGCGCAGCCGCCCTAACCATGCACAACACTCAAGAGATCACGCCCCCACCCCCGGGACCCGCTGAGATTAGCCTGCTTTCCGTCGTTCGGGGACCCGACCCAGGCGAAGCCGAGCGGAAGCTGGGGCGGGCTTCGCCCGCCC
>SPKZ01009029.1_pt1 | contig 36273 bp, 33 predicted proteins | sample 2456571 | NCBI WGS metagenome assembly SPKZ01 (sample SAMN11192286, study PRJNA482655) | marine metagenome | biome: ENVO:00000447; feature: ENVO:00000244|ENVO:00000211|ENVO:00000569|ENVO:00002023; material: ENVO:00002151; isolation source: ocean water from marine abyssalpelagic zone ...
GTTGGGGGAAATGCTGCTCCAGACGATATCAGCGGGGCTTCCATTACGCGGCAGCAAGCCCACCCGCGGTTCGTGATCGTTGTCCCAGCGGAAGGGGAAATCAGCCCCCAAACCTAATGCCGCAAAACTCACAGTGACGGGAAGATCGAAGATGACCACGTAATTCTTGGTCAGGCTCATGTCGTGAATCATTGTCATGCCCTGCATGGGAATGTTCACGCGCTTGATCTCCTGTGCATTCGCATCCATCACCACGTACTGGATGTGATCTCTTAAGCTAGCCCAATCATAGGCGAGCGCATGCAGCTCCCCCGTATCCGGGTCAAACTTCGGGTGAGCCGTGTAACGGCCCCACCCGGGCGTCGTGCCAAGCGTATCGAGTTCATAAGTCATTTCTGCCGGAGGCGCGCCCGACTCTACGATGGCCCAGGTTCGTCCGCCATGGGCGATAATATTGGTATTGGGGCTACCCATGAGGCTGCGACCGTCGATACTCTCACCCAGTGCATCCACTAAGCCCTCACTGCGTACCCAGCGATTGCGATACCAGTCCGCGCGGCCATCCTCAAACCGCAATCCGTGGACCATGCCATCGCCGATAAACCAGTGGTAGGACCCAGCGTCGGCGTCGCCCAGGGGGTTGGGACCATTGCGCAGAAAACGCCTGTTCAGTTCACGGGGGATACTGCCGATCACTTCCAGCTCGGTGAGCGTCACCTCTTCGGTTACCGGCGCAAAGTTATCAGAGAGATAAACACTCGGACCGCCGCCTAAACTGGTATCAGGAGCAGGACCGCTGGAGCGGCTACAGCCACTGATCAAAGTAGATGCAAAAAGAAGTGCGATGCCAGCTTGAATCAAAGTGCGTCGTTTCATTACGAGCTAGCCTCCGGCGGGCGAGTCTCGACTTCATCACAGAAGCTGTGATCCGGCAACCGCTCCTACCTGGCTATGAGCGCTGCGCCGCGACGGACGACCATGGCGGCCCCGCACTGACCTGGCCGCACCACTCAGTCGAACGCTAGATTCTCGCCGCTATTTTTCACCCGCTTCACTGAGCAACCCATTCTCTAACTCCGATGTGCCTTGGGTTTAGCTCTCGTCACTTTGTCATCCGGGGTTGTTTTCGACGCCGACGCGTCCCGGGCGTTTGCCGATGGCGATACTTGCCTCTTCTTAACCCAATCCACCGGGGTACGATCAACGCCACCATACTCGAAAGCACTCATACATTTTCTCCGCTGATTCAAAGGGGGGACTCCAACCTTCCGCGGTTGCTTTGAGGCCCGGTTTAGCTCAAAGGTCGCTCGCCATTGCGAACCTGGCTCTGGCAGTCACCGGCGTCCCTTGCGGTGCTTCTGAGTCAATTCTGTTGCGTATCTCCTCCCGATCTACACGAATGTTCTTTTGCGCCTCAACGCCGAGGCGAACCTGGTTACCTTTTACGCCCAGAACCGTTACCGTTACCGGGCCCTCCAGCAGATCCTCGAGTTTCCCTATTTTCAAACTCTCCCCAATGCGCCGTGTAAGAATAAGCATGGATGTCTCCCTCAACTGTTCGAATGCGTTTCACTGCTGCTTCCATGCTTTAATGCCTCACGGAAAAACGCAGCAAAGGGCGTACCAATATCGATCAGAACTATTTCCTCATAAAATCAGACATTTAGCATTTCTTCCGCACAGGCACTAGCCACTTGACACACATTCTGAGACACTTTCACTGTCTCATGAGACAGAGGAGTGAACAGTGGAGCGACTCGAAACAAGCGACTGGTACATGCGCCTGCTCAAAGCCATCACCAGCGCCCAGTCTCAGCTAATCGGATCGGTAGACCGCACCACCTTATTTGACGGCTTGCTGGATGCACTTCTCGACCTTAGCGACAGCGAGTACGGGTTCATTGGCGAAACACATCTGGATGAGCATGGCGAGGTGTATCTGAGAACCCATGCGATCACCAACATCGCTTGGAATGAATACACCCGACGGCATTTCGAAGAGAACGCACCGAACGGCCTGGAATTCCACAACCTGAAGACCCTGTTCGGGCATGTAATGACCGAGGAAAAGCCGGTAGTGGCCAATTCGCCGAAGACTGACCCCCGACGCGGCGGGCTCCCCTTAGGACACCCGGACCTGAAATCCTTCCTCGGGCTTCCGCTTCACAGTGCAGGTCGGATGATCGGCATGGTCGGCATAGCGAATCGCCCTACAGGATATGACGAACAACTCATTGGAGATTTAGCGCCCTTTTTGCAAACGTGCGCAAACGCAATTTTTGCACTCAGGGCAGACTCCGAACGGGAACAAGCCATTGCTGACCTCTCCGACGAGCAGCAACGTCTTAGCGCCATCCTCGACGGCGCATTCGAAGCAATCATAACGATCGACGAAACCGGCACCATCGAATCCGCCAATCAGCGCGCCGAACAAATGTTCGGTTACGCCCAGTCCGATCTACGCGGGCAAAACATCAGTGGCTTAATGCCCGCACCCTATCGCTTCGAGCATGATGACCACATTCAGAATTACCTCAACACCGGCGATCGCAAAGTGATTGGCCAGGGTCGTGAAGTGATGGGCCGGCACCGCAACGGAGAGGAGTTTCCGATTGAACTGACTGTCAGCGAGACCCACGTAAAGGGTGATCGCCTGTTCATTGGCATGATACGCGACCTATCTGAGCGAGACGAAGCCGACAAACAGCTCAGGCAGCTCCAAAAGCAACTGGACAGGAGCCGCTTCGGGCAACTGATCGGCAAAAGCGCTGTCATGCGAGATCTGTACCGGGCTATCAGCGACGTTGCGGATGGTGACTGGACAGTTCTTATCGAGGGAGAGACCGGCACCGGGAAGGAACTGGTTGCTCGAGCCATTCATGCAGCCAGCCCACGGAGAAACGGACCATTCATAGCGGTTAACAGTGCTGCATTGAGCAGTTCGTTGTTGGGCAGCCAGTTGTTTGGGCATCGGCGAGGCGCTTTTTCAGGCGCAGTTAAGGATCAAACGGGGTTTTTCCAGGCGGCGAACGGGGGCACTCTTTTCCTGGATGAAATAGGCGATATCTCGGAGGACGTCCAGGTAAGCCTACTAAGAGTCATTGAGAATTCTGAAGTGTCTCCTCTCGGCCAGGCCAAAGCGGAACCGCTAGACGTGCGCATCATCGCTGCAACAAACAGAAACCTTGGCGATGCAGTAGCCACTGGCAGGTTTAGAGAGGATTTGCTGTACAGACTACGAGTGGGCCGAATTTCGGTTCCGCCTTTGCGCGAGCGTCGTGAGGACATCGCACTGCTTGCCGAAGCATTCCTTGCCGAAATGAGAGTGGAAACCGGCAAAGGTATCGCATCCATCGCCTCACAAGTAACCAGCCAACTCACTCAATACCACTGGCCGGGTAATGTCCGTGAGCTCAGGAGCGCTATCCAGTACGCGACCATTCACTGCAGAACAGCGTCGATTTCGCTTCGCGACCTTCCGCCAGAGATTCTATCGGACCGCCGGCATAGCGAGGCACAAGAGGACGATACCACACAGTATGGCAACAACCTTCGCCTCGCACTAGAGCATACGGGCGGTAACAAAACCGAGGCAGCCCGTTTCCTGGGAATCAGCCGTGCGACACTGTATCGAAAGCTCAAAGAGCACGACTTACTCAAGGAATAGGCTCGGTAAGTGGTTCCGCAAGATGCCGGGACAAAGCACCAAACCTCCGACCGACAACGGCGTGACGTTCGAACCGGTCGATGGCTAGTGAGCAGAATCTGAACTAGCGCGCCAACTGACTGACTCGGTCGCAGAAACGTTCGTGCAAAGCAGGAGGTGGATATCCCCTATCTGGATAGCCTCGAAGCACTCGCTGATCAGTGCCAGGGCCTCGTCGTCTGTTGCCGCCCCGATGCATCAAACCGACACTTGATTAATAAGGACATTCTCAATCGATTGGGGTCCGACGGTGTGCTGGTCAACGTAGCGCGTGGGAGTGTAGTGGACGAAAAAGCCTTGATAGACGCGCTATCTTCTCATCGAGTCGCTGGCGCGGGCCTTGATGTCTTCGATCCCGAGCCAAACAGCGGCGAACGCTGGGTCAATGTACCTAACGTATTGTTGACGCCTCACAGAGGTGGCTCGACTTACGAAACACTGTTTGCGCAGGCCCAAATTGCTCAGAGAAACATCGAGGGTTTTCTGGCAGGCAAGCCACTGCAAACGAGCGTTCTTTAACGAACAATGACAGGCTGTCAGCGGCTTTTGTTGCGCCATTCACATGACGGAGGCCTACGCTGGGCATTCAGGTGCGTTTCTGAATAGTCCAGACAAAGGCACTAGTCGGTAAACGCGCCCTCGCCGAAATCAGGACATTGCCCTGCCACCTTGCTAGGCTGGTCCGAGCCGGGTCGCCCGCTACGCTTAACCCAGCATTCGTCGAAAATAGAGCAGTAGCAATAGGTGACGCTGAGCTCCCCAGAAAACGTGGCTGCTTGCACACTCAACGCAAGATCTTTATCGCCAGTTTGAAACGCCACCAGGGATTCACCCGGCGCTAACACACGCTGACGTAAACTGCTCTTGCCGTAATCGATTCCCAGGGCACCCCCATTGGGTCCTATGGCATCAACAACCGATTGCCAGTTACTTTGGGGGGCACCTCGATAGGTCACCTGCGCGTCCCTCATAAGTGCAGGCCCTACACCCACGTTATCCACCGATAGCTCGAAGGAGGCAGACTCACCATTACTCGTATCGTTGATGGTGAGCTGGACATAAGGCCATACCGACGCTGCCGTCTGTTGCCGCACCGCCTCAGATTCATTGAGCGCCGCATACAGAGCAACCACACCGGTAAAAACCCCGGCGATTGAAAGTATCGTTTGCCAGAAGGTCAGGCGGAGAAGGGTGTTTTCGAGACCAGCGATTGCAACCCCGGGTCTAGCCTCTGAATCAGTCTTATCCGCATCTGACACCGCTTATCTCCCCCACAATGGATACAGCCGCCTAACGGCTCCCTGGAAAGCCCAGCATCGAAGTCGTAGAGCCGACGAGCCGGTCTTACAACCACTACTAACTTGGCCGCCGGGCGCCCCTGCCTCACAGTCTAGCTATGTAAAATCCCTTGTCGAGGAAAAACGATGCGCTTGTAAGCCATTGCAAGCTGATTGAAACGCGCCACTGTCGTCACCAGTGTTATGCTGGCAAGCAAGACTTCACGCTTACCGTCAAACCCTCCAGGGTTATGTATGGGCAGCCCGCCAACTGACTAGTTTGGGTATTCAATGCCGATCATTCGACCTGCCCTCATTAAAGATGCCGCTGCACTTGCCAGTTTTGCAGAACAATCGTTTCGAGACGCGTTTGAAAAATCCAATATTCCGGAAGATATGAACCTGTATTGCGAGTCTAGTTTTGGGCCGGACTTGCAGACGGCGGAGATTGCCAACACCGCACTCACAACGCTGCTGTGTATGAACGACTGCGATTTATTGGGCTTTGCCCAACTGCGTCGAGGGAATGCGCCCAGCTTTCTGCCATCCGCCAATTCCACCGAGCTAAAGCGGCTGTATGTGGATGCTCAGTGGCACGGCAAAGGAGTGGCTAAGCAGATGATGGATGCCACAATAGCGAGCGCCGTAGGTGAGTCCGCAAACGGACTATGGCTTGCGGTGTGGGAGCATAACCCCAGGGCCATCGCGTTTTACGAAAAGTACGGGTTTGCAGCGGTGGGCGAACAGTCTTTCTTACTCGGAAACGATCAACAGCGCGACATCGTCATGTTTCGCGAAGTGCCATAAGGCCATAATTCGCCGATTGCAAAATGCTCTGGCTGGCGATGTGTGCCACTCCAGTTGCGAAAACTCTGCAAGCTTTAGTTCCTCTGATTATGCTTTTCTAGACTATGGAAAAAGCGTAACGCCAGTCGCTCTGTACGTTACGGCTTCATCAGATTGAAATCGACAAGGTAGAGAGCGACGCGGCAGCGAACGATGGTTTCATCACCCGCCCGTTCGAGGATACCCGTCGTGGCGATTACCCTCCGTGACGAGGAAAGCCATTCTCCGGCGTGCAGTTGTGGCAGGCCTCTCCATCGGGATCACGCCACATCCCTATGTGGCGGTCGTGGTAGAAACCGCCATAACGCCCTCGATAATTTTCACTGTCCTTATGGTGCTTATGGTGGTGACTGCTGTATTTGAGGTGATGATGTACCTCAACACCTTCAAACCGGTGATCATCAAACTCGCACGACCCGGTTGCTGTCTGCCCATCCCAGTGGATGGTCCACAGTCAATTCGAATGGTGGTGGCCATTCTGGGAGAACGCAGCCATGGGGACGGACTCAAACTCACGGGTCTCGGTCATAACCGCCCGCTTACAGGTTTGCCATTTATCGTGATGCCCATGTGCGACTGCCGCTTCTGGGCTCACAAGGACCATCGCTGCGACGCCAGCTGCTCCGAAAATCGCTCTATACATATTGATTACTCCCCCGTTCATGAGTTTCGGCTATAGAGTCTGGTCGCTACCCAACTGCGCGAGCGCAACTCATTCCTGTGCACATCAGCTTAGTACAAGTGCCAGCACGTGGTGCCAGCTACACTCGTGCTTTTAACCTTGAATCCCTTTGGGACCGGGCTCAAGCCGGATGCCTTCGCGAGCTTCCCGGCACCACAAAACTTGGGGGATAATCATCGGTTCTTCACCGTCAAGGTCATCGATCACTATGCACGCCGTCAAAATACTATTTGGGGCCTTCGCCCTACTCACCGCTTCAGCACTTCAAGCCGAGGCCGAGTTCTTCACGTCTAACCCAGATAGCCCATACTCGAAAGCCGTTAAGGTCGGCAACCTCCTGTTCCTTGCGGGTCAGTTGGGCATTAATCGTGACAATGGCGAGTTGGCACCTGGGGGCATACAGGGCGAAACACGCCAGGCGTTAGAGAACATCAAAGCCATCGTAGAGAAGAACGGCGGCTCTATGGATCAGGTACCCAAGTGCACTGTGTTTCTTGCGGACATTGCTGAATGGGCCTCCATGAACGAGGTCTATGTCACGTATTTTCCTACCAATAAGCCCGCCCGCAGTGCGGTGGGAAATAGCGGCCTGGGCCGGGATGCCCGCGTTGAGATTGAGTGCATTGCCGCACTACCAAACTAATGGGTTGATACCTACTCACTCACCGGGCTTAGAGTTGGGCCAAGTAGACACGCCCTCTTGTGCAGAGTACTAACGTTTACGTAGAACGCTTGCCTCACTGCCGGCATTACTCTAGCTTGGTGCCCATTGATCCAAGGAATAAACTCTATGGCTTCTCAATTCACAGTCGGAAGTTTTATCGGGCGCTGGGTGTTTGCCATGCTGTTGGTGTTTGGCACTTATAACCCGTCGGATTACTCCTACATAGGATGGGCACTCACAGAGGGCACTGAGTTTGGCCCTGTTCTGGCGCTGCTGGGCGTGATTCTCGTGATCGGCTGGATCATCTTTTTGCGCGCCACGTTCCTGTCCATGGGCTGGCTGGGTATCGTTCTGGGCGCGGCGCTGTTCGGATGCCTGGTCTGGCTGTTTGTTGACTGGGGTTGGCTGAGCCTGGAATCCACCAGTGCGATTGAATGGGTGGTACTACTGATTCTGTCGCTGATTCTGGCAGCGGGAATGTCCTGGTCACATATTCGCAGGCGCCTGACCGGACAATTGGATGTGGACGACGTAGAGGATTAGAACCCCAAAAAAACAGCCGCCCGAAGGCGGCTGTGCAAGAAAAGTATCACTATGGACGAGTGTTCTCCTGACGGAGGTCAATCGTTGAGCGATACCTTGTCTGCGGTGTTGTAAGCAGGTGCTGTCAGTGCAACGCCGTCGGAATCTGTCAGTACGACAGTCCCGTCTTTGGCCGCAACACATGTCACCATCAGGCTGTCGCCGTCGGCGGGCATGGTCTTGATGCGCATCTTGGTGCCGGAACGTACGTTCTTAACACCGCGAAGCTTAGTGCGTGCGTCGTCGCCGTAAATAGCTTCGATGCCAGCAACACATGCGGTCAGTTGCTCTGAATCCGTCTTACCAGCCATCGCGGTTACCGCTGCGCCAGCTGCCAAGACACCTACCAGTGTGATTGCAATTTTCTTCATCGCTCTACCTCCTTTGAAGGTTGCATTCATATACTAGCCCGCTCCATTTTTGGTGAAAATGGCCGTATATGAACTAGAGCGTTGCAAAATTGGACAGGGGTAGGCCTGATCCGATCAGGAAGCACTGCGCGTATCGATTCGGTACCGCTCCCGGGCAAATTCATCCGCAATTACTTCGCGCAGAACCCGCAGCCTCGCGCTCAAGCGCAGGTCTTTGTGCGTAACCACCCACAGGTCTGAATGGTGCACCACAGTCGCGCCGGGCACGCGTACAATGTCGTCGTTAAATGAGGCCGAGAAGCAGGGCATGAACGCCATGCCCATTTTAAATTCCACGGCCTGTGCCACCAGGGCAATGTCCTCTATGGCATGGCGAACGGGCTGGTCGGGGAAGTCGGTCTGGTCTAGCCACTCCTCACGTTGATTGCCCGAAAACTTACCGATCCAGCTCAGGTGTGACACGTCCTCCGGGTTGTCTTTGTTCAGAAGATCTTTGTGCACATAAGCGGAGGCCGTCAACGGCGATAGCAGCCGACCTATCAGGTACTCGGGGGGCTTTTCGCCAGCGCCCAATACCCTGATAGCGATGTCTGCCTCACGCCGACTGAGATCCAGCGCCTCGATGCTCGGCAGCAACTCCAATTCGATCCCGGGGTATTGGTGAGCGAAGTCAGCCAGGCGGTCCATCAAAAACGCCAAGCCCACCGGTGGCATGGTCAGACGAATCGCCCCTTCGAGCTCCTGATCACCGCCGGTGATCTTGCGCTCGGCTCCCATGATCAGTTCCTCCACATGCTCAGCAGTGGATAGCAGCTGTTCCGCCGCGGCCGTCATGCGATAGCCGTCAGGCGTGCGATCAAACAGGCGCGTGCTTAGCTTGTGCTCCATATCATCCAATCGGCGAGTGATGGTGGAATTGCTGACTCGCAGCACCGTAGCAGCACCCCGCGCGGAGCCCTTGCGGCTAAGCGCCAAAAACACTTTGATGTCGTCCCAGTTCATGTGCCCTCCTCGCTGGCACAGTCTGTTTCATGGTTCCGATGCAGGCAAGCCCCGCGTCACCTCTTACTACTGCTATGATGGCGCGCTTCAGTTTTCTCGCGGATACCGACAACGATGACCCCCGAATATGTCCTCGCGCTACTCAAAGAGCACTGGGCAATCGATGCTGACGATTCCGCCCTATTGCGACTGGACGGCGAGCAGGACGATAACTTTGCCGTGTCTGTAGCCGGCGAGAAGCGCCACGTTCTGAAAATCATGCACAGCGGCTGCGATTTGGACTCACTCGCATTACAACTGCGGGCGCTGGAGCAAGCAGCACCACTGCGTTTGACACCGGCACCCATTCCCACCCGTCTAGGCGAATCAATTGCGACGGTGAATACTCCAGAAGGCGTGCGTTTGGCTTGGCTGATGAGTTGGCGCGAGGGTCGCTTGCTGGCTCACCACTACCCGCACACGAAGGCCTTGGGAGAGGACTTCGGCAGGGCGCTGGCCAAACTGACGGAGGCCCTATCGTCGCTACCGCAGCCGCCGTTCGCATCAGAGGGGCTTTGGGATTTATCCAACGCTGACGCGTTGATCGACCAGATTGGGGCTGTTGATCCGGAGCACCGCGCTCTAACCCTGTCGGCACTCACAGCCTTCAAGGACACCATCAAGCCACAACTGAGTGCACTGCCCTGGGGCATGGTGCATAACGATGCGAACGACTATAACGTTCTGGTTTGTGAAGATCGCATCAGTGGCATCATCGATTTTGGTGATCTGTCGTGGCAGCCGCGCATTTGCGATTTGGCAATTGCGCTGGCCTATTACTTGTTGGACAAGCCCGCCCCCATCAACGCCTGCTCGGATGTGCTGCGCGGATACAACTCGGTACTGCCGCTGTCCGGCACGGAGCTTGATGTACTCTTCCCACTGGTGAAAGCACGACTGGCAGTGAGCCTGACCATCTCGAGTAACAGGCAGCAGGACAACCCGGACGATGCTTACATCACCATCAGCCAGGCACCGGTAAAGCGCGCCCTCAAAGACTTACAATCCGTTTCTGATGCCTTTGCGCTGGCCGCGTTTCGCCACGCCTGCGGGCTGGGCGTCACGGACGCGTCCACGCGCATTCTCCACTGGCTACAAAACAACGGCAGTGACGCTGCCGAGGTCATCGCCGTCGACCAGTATCGTCATTGCCTAGACCTCAGTATTGGCAGCCTCATGCTGGGTACCAAACCCGACAACGCAACACTGGAGGGGCTTACCACTCTCATCGACAAAGAGATGGCAGCCGCGGGCGTTACCCACAGTTTTGGCCGCTACGCCGAGGCACGAGGGATCTACAACGCGCCCCAGTTCACAGGCCATGCTTACCCCACCACCGAGTCACGCACAGAGCATCTGGGGATCGATATTTTCTGTGCGCCGGGTTCAGCGGTAATTGCGCCGCTTCCCGCCAGAGTGCACCGCATTGCCAATAACGACGCACCGCTGGATTACGGCCACCTTGTGATTCTGGAACACGTCACCAGCGACAACGATATTTTCTATACGTTATACGGGCACCTGAGTGGCGATAGCGTCGCCGGATTGTCAGAGGGCGATGAATTGCGCAAGGGCCAGGCCTTCGCTGCGGTCGGTGACAACCACGAGAACGGCGGCTGGACACCGCACCTGCACCTGCAAATCATTCTGGATCTGCTGGGAATGGATGCTGACTTCCCCGGTGTTATTGCACCATCACAGCGCGAAGTCTGGCACGGCCTCTGCCCCAATCCGGCCTACTTGCTGCCGGTGAGTCCGGAACTGATGGACGCATCACCAGACACGCAGGCCCTCGCTGAGCAGCGTGCAAACCTGCTGGGGCCTAGCCTGAAGCTGTCTTACCGGAAACCGCTAACCATCGTGCGCGGCCAGGGCCAGTTTCTCTACGACTCACACGCTCGCGCCTACCTGGATGCTTACAACAACGTGGCGCACCTGGGGCATTCGCACCCCCAGGTCGTCGATGCCGTGCAACAGCAAGTGGCACTACTGAATACCAACACCCGTTACCTGCACCCGACAATTCTTGAGTACGCAAAGCGGCTGACCGCAACACTGCCGGCACCGCTGTCTGTCTGTTACTTCGTGAACTCCGCCAGCGAGGCCAATGAGCTGGCACTGCGTCTTGCGCGCACTTTCACGCAGCGCGAGGACATGCTGGTGATGGAGAGTGCTTACCACGGGCATACCAGCAGCCTTGTTGATCTCAGTCCCTACAAATATGCGGGACCCGGCGGTAGTGGTCGCAAGCCCTGGGTTCACGAGGTGCCATTGGCAGACGATTACCGCGGTCTCCACAGGCGCGATGATGGCAAGGCTGGCGAACGTTACGCCAATACCGTATCAACGGCGCTCAACGCGCTCCTTGAGGCCGACACGCCACCTGCTGCCTTCCTGGTGGAAACACTGCCCAGCGTCGGTGGTCAGATCGAGTTCCCCGAGGGCTACCTGCGCCGCGCATTCGATGCTGTGCACGCGGCAGGCGCTTTGTGCATCGCCGACGAGGTGCAGGTAGGGTTTGGCCGTCTTGGAGACAGCTTCTGGGGCTTTGAGAGTCAGGGGGCAACACCGGACATCGTCGTTTTGGGTAAGCCCATGGCCAATGGCTTCCCCTTGGGCGCCGTGATCACAACGCGCGCCATTGCCAATGCTTTCGATAACGGTATGGAGTACTTCAGCACCTACGGCGGCAATCCCGTGGCCTGTGCCGCTGGCCTGGCGGTCATCGATACCATCGAAGCGGATGGCTTGCAGGCCAATGCCAAGGCGCGCGGCGAAGAGCTGCTTGAAGGCTTACGTCAACTGCAGTCGTGCTACCCCATCATCGGCGATGTGCGTGGGCGCGGGCTCTTTCTCGGCGTAGAGTTGGTCAAGGATCATGAGAGCCTGGCACCAGCGGCGGGCGCTGCCAGTCGCATCGTGAATGCGTTGCGCGACAAGCATGTGCTGGCGGGAACGGATGGCCCACTGCATAACGTCATCAAACTGCGGCCTTCGATGATTATCAATCGAGATGACGTGAGCTATCTGTTGGCACAATTCGATGCCGTGCTATCGAAGCTAGGGTAAGACTCTGAACGAACCGAGGTCTTGTTTAACTGCCGTAAAACTCGCTAAACCGCTGAATAAAACGCTCCAGACTATCCCCCGGTAAGGCGTTAATTCCGGCAGCCGCCTTACGACCACCGCCTGTCGGGAACTCCATGCACAACTCATCAGCGCCGGTCTTATTTTCCAACGGCGCGCGCACGCTCACCAGATAGGTGCCGTCAGACTTAGCGGTGATCACAGCGTGTGCCCTAGCGGGATGTGCGTTGGCGAGGTCGTTGCTAAATACCCCACTGACGCGGCGCGCCCAAGGCGCATCGGGCAGTAAGTAAGCGGCTACTGAAGCATTACTGTGTGCAGGTGCCAGGGCAGCGGCTGCCGCCATATCATCTCTATAGCCCGCTTCCAGTTTTTGGAAATCCTCGACCCCATCCACAATGAAGTCGAAAGGGTCGGCGTACTGCACGACACGCCGGTAGAGATCCTGCGGCTCAAAGTGCAGTTCATCAAGACGCGCACCGTAGCCGTTGTAATTGATGTAGATGCCCAGATTCTCGAGCTGTGAGAGCTTCGCTTCATCAAGGCCCAACGGCTTGGCTAATACTTGGGCACTTCGGCGCAGGTTATCGCCGAAGGTTCCCACAACGGCCCAACCGAGAAAGGCGCCATCCAGATGCTTGTTAATCAGCAGGCTGGTGCACACATCCGGCGCGGTATTGATCAGGGTCTGGAGCTTATCATCGGCGGGAACGTCGCCGGCGAAATGGTGATCGCAATAGAACACCCGAGCGCCAGCGATCAGAACACGTTGCAGCTCATCGCGGTTCTTGTCCAGCGAAACGTCCAGCACGGTCACCCGTGACCCGCTATCCGGATGCACACGCTTCAACAGAGCAATATCGCGCTTCACGCCCGTCACCAACTCGGCATCGCGAGGCTGCGCGTTGCGCAACTGGGTTAATGCACAAATGCCATCGGCATCGCCGTTGAAAACGTCAAAGTCAGACATGGTGGGAACGTCGTTCTGCTACAAGCGGTCGTTGGGAATCCTAGTCGCGCAGGCTGCGCTCCGGGAACAGGCTTTGCACTTTGGCTTCTGCAGCAGCAGGTTTGCTCACGCCGCGCTTACCCGCACGGCCCTGCTTCACCCACACGTGGTCGTGGCGAACCTCATGAGTGCCAAAGCCGTCAACAGCCTCACTCAGCACCGCCGTAATACCTGCACAATCCATGGTGTCACAGCAGTGCATCAGTTCGCTAAGCGCCTGATGCATCTGGCTGTAAGAGAGGCACTCTTCTTCAGCGCGCATGATCATGGGGTGCCCCGTGCCAGTTACAGCGGTTCCTAGCAGCAGCTCTTCGTGCAACTTCTCGCCGGGGCGCAAGCCGATAAATTCGATATCGATATGCTCACCCACCGGGGTGTCGTGGTCCATTTCATAACCGCTGAGGCGGATCATGCGCTTGGCCAGATCCACAATGCGCACGGGCTCACCCATATCCAGCACAAACACATCTCCGCCAGTGCCCATCGCGCCTGCTTGCAAAACCAGCTGCGCAGCTTCCTGAATACTCATGAAGTACCGGGACACTTCCGGGTGGGTCACCGTGACGGGGCCGCCTTTCTCAATCTGATCGCGGAAGAGTGGCACTACGGAGCCTGATGAGCCCAGCACATTACCAAAGCGCACCATACAGAACCGGGTATCTGAATCGTTTTGTGCCAGCCCTTGGAGAATCAGTTCGGCAAAACGCTTGGAGGCACCCATCATGTTAGTGGGGCGCACGGCCTTGTCGGTGGAGACAAGCACAAAGGTTTCGACCTTGGCGCGCCGAGCTGCTTCTGCGGCATACCAGGTACCAAACACGTTGTTGGCGACGCCCTCGGCGACGTTGTACTCCACCATGGGCACATGCTTGTAAGCTGCGGCGTGGTAAACCGTGTTCACACCAAAAGTAGTGTACAGCGTCTCCAGACGACGCTGATCCTGCACTGAGCCCAATAACACCACCAGGTCGATGTGGGTGTTGTTAGCCGTCTGGATCTCCCGCAACTCGCGCTCAGCCTGGTACAGCGCATACTCGGAGTTATCCAGCAGAATGAGCTCCTTGGGTTTCGCGGTCAGGATCTGTTTACACAGCTCCGCACCAATGCTGCCCCCGGCGCCTGTCACCATCACCACCTTATCGGTGATGCAGCGGTCAATCAGCTCGGGATGAGGGGGCACAGGCTGTCTGCCCAACAGATCGTCCAGATCGATGTCCTGAATCTGGGTAACGGCGGCACGGCCGGCAACAAGCTCGTGAATCTTGGGCACTGTGCGCACATGCACCGGCAGTCCAACCAGGGAGTTAATGATCTCACGACGCCGCTCTGCAGTTGCCGAGGGGATGGCGAGCAACACCTGGGTAATATTGTGCTCTTGAATCAATTCACCCAGTTCGCGCGGTGAGGATACGCGCAGGCCATTGATCACCGAGCGATGCAGGCGAATATCGTCATCGACAAAGGCCACCGCACGGTACTGGTCGCCATGGTGCAGCGCTGTGAGTAGCTGGCGCCCGGACTCGCCGGCACCATAGATAATCACGTTTTTGGTCAGTGACCGCAGTTTGGTCTGGTAATAGGCGCGCACAACCAAACGCGTGCCGCCGACACCGAGCATTGCCAATGCCCAGTAAATAAACGGGGTAGAACGGGGGACTTCAGCCTGAGTAAAGAAGACAGCGGCGCCGAGCACCAAGGTGGAGTAACTAACGGCCGTCAGAATTGCCCAAATGGCCTGCTGGCCCATGTAACGAATAACTGCGCGGTAAAGACCCAGGCGCAAGAAGATGATACTGGTGGCCGCCAGGGTGACAGCGCCACAGGCGTATTCGACGGGACCCAGCACGAAATCGGTGTGGCCGAAGCGAAACGCAACTGCAAGCCACATCGACGCAATCACAAACACCATGTCCAGCACCAACAACATGGTTTGCTTGATATTCCGTGGCAACTCGACCAATTTTTCCAGGGCCAAGCGGATCCCTCCAGCGGCCTCTACGACCGATAGCAATACGTACTGCAATACCCCTTTAAGCAAGTCTGCTCCCTATCCCTGATGGCCGACCGCGCACAATAGTTGTGTTTTTTAATGACGCGTGGAAACCGAAATACTACGTTATATGCCGCATTCTCGCCATGATTAGCAGCAGTGGGATGATGGCTAAAATTACCAGTTTCCACTGTTGCTCGGGCCAAAGTGTGACCGCCCAGGCCAGTGGAAATAACCACACAGCGTTCAGGGCTATCAGCGCCACATCCACCAGTAAATGCGAGTTCCAGCGGCGCGCCAGGCGCTGATACGCGTGTTTGGCGTGTGCCTCGGTGACGCGTTCCCCGCGCAGAACACGCATCGCCAGGGTCCACGTGGTGTCGACGATGAAAGGTGAGGCCAGAATCAGCCAGATTGCCGGCGAAACAATGCCCTGCTGCCAGCCAAACAGGGCCAGCCCTGCCAGCAGAAACCCAGTGGGGATGCTGCCTGCATCACCCATAAACAGTGAAGCTGGCGGCCAGTTCAGTACTAGGAAGCCCAAGTGCGCCAGTGCCAGCAACAGGCAGACCAGCACATAGCGTTGATCGCCCCCGCCCACCAGCACCAACAGGGCCACAGAACCCGCCATCAGGATGCACTGAACCGCGGCAATACCGTCTATGCCGTCCATGAAGTTGTACAGGTTGATGAACCAGACGGTCGCGACCATCGAAACAGGTAGTACAAGAAAACCAAGGCTGAACTCGATATCCCTTGTACCCAGTACCACGACGGCACCAAACGCAGCCAAGACATACAGCGCCATGCGAATATTCACCGATAGATTGATCACATCATCCAGCACACCTGCCAGCATCAGCAACAGGGCGACACCCAGTAGAAACAGGTAGGGCCACGGCCAGAGTCCAAATTCCAGCGCAGCCACGGCCATACCGGTGGCGAAAGCCAAAATCAGAGGTACACCGCCCCCGTGAGGTGTTGGGCGCTGGTGGGCACTGCGTTGGTTGGGATGGTCCAGTATCTGCATCTGCCGCGCAGCCCACCGGTACACAAGGCAGGCCAGCACGGAGATCAGCGGCGTTACGATGAGAGAAATCATGCAGAGCCCGGACCGCTGGCGGTGAGAATGTCCCCGGCAGCGTCTTCAAACTGAGTAGAAGGCATGGGTATGTTGGCAAATGCCAGCGACGAGCATGTCACGGTGTCATTTCCAAACAAGCGAAAAGCAGAGGTTCCCGATGATGCGCCGGTCAGCAGATCCAGCGCCCTCGCCCCCAGTCGCCAGCACCACAGCGGCAGGGTGACTCCCGCACCCTTACCGGCCGCTTTACGCAGCGCCTGCATAATTCGGCGAGTGCTGTAGGTCTGGCTATCTGCGAGGGTAAGCACCTGAACTTTACCACCGGCCTCGCCGACCGACAGTGCCAACAGGCAGCGGCACAGTTCGGAGCGATCGATCATCGAGCGCGCCCCCTGCTCCGGCGGCAGGGGGCATCCGCGCTGAATGGCACGGGCCAGTAGCGCCAGATTGCCTTTTACACCCGGACCGTAAACCAGAGCGGGACGCACAATAATCAGTCGAATGGAGGAAGCTTCGGCCAGTGCGGTCAGGCGCTGCTCGGCCTCACGCTTGGACAGCGCATAAGGGTCAACGCCGGGCAGCGGTTGATCCGCCCGTGAACTGCTGAGAAACACGAACGTGCTAACGCCCGCATCGATAGCCGCTTTCATCAAGGCTACAGCTGCGTCGGTGTTAATCAGGCGATAATCCTGTTCGGCCGCTCGCTGGTGAGCAATGCCAGCTAAGTGGAATACCGTATCAACGCCCTCGCAAAGCGCCGCAAATGCGTCGCTCTCCGACAAGGCAATTGGCTTGACGGCTACTGTTGACGCCACCGAGCCACCGGTGGCGCTGGTTGCACGCAAAGGTATGCCCGCTGCAACTATGTGCTCAGCGAGTTCTGTGCCGATAAACCCTGTAGCGCCTGTGAGTAAGGCTGTCACCCGATGTGTCACCGTTGCCTGGAATAAACTGCGCCCCGCAACGCTTAAGCATCGGGACCGTGGGCCCCGATGATACGGATCAGACCAGCGCTATTCCAATACAATCAGTGCGCGGTTCTTATCCACCGTGGACTGCCCAATCCCTTTTACTTCGGCGAGCTCATCGATCGATGTGAATGCACCGAAGCTCTCACGGTAACGTACGATAGCCTCGGCCCGTGACAGACCTATGCCACTTAATGCACTGGCCATGCTCGCCGCATCCGCCGTATTGATGTTTACCGACGCCTGCACGGCGATGGCTGTTTGGGCAACAGCGGATTGTGCCTGCAGCGCAGGACTAAAACCCGCGGCACAACCTGCGAGTAAGGCGGTCAGCATTACAGCCTTGCGAACGTGTGCGGCCAGGGAGCCGCTAGGCAGGGCGGTAGAAGTGCGTGAGGTGCGTGTACTGAACATTGTCATGGCATCGTCTCCTTGATGTAAGCCAGCATCCTTGCTGGTATCGCCAGAAACAGTCTATCAAGGTAGCGCCAAAGCATGGCCGGGTTGGTTGCTTAACACCTATAAGCGCCGACTTTGATCAGTTTTGCCGCCCACTGCAGTGCCGGGCGAAACGTGAAGACGCTAGGCTAGCTCCGCATGCACGCGCTTGAGGGCTGCCAATGGATCCTCTGCACCGGTAATTGATCGACCCATCACGAGGTACGTCGAGCCCGCATCCATTGCATTACGCGGCGTCACCACGCGTCGCTGATCGCCTGCGGCATCGCCGGCAAACCGAATACCGGGCGTGACCAAGCAAAAGTCCTCACCGTGGGCCGCGCGCAGTTCAGCCGCTTCCTGCGCGGAACTGACCACGCCATCCAAACCACAATCCTGGGTTAATGAGGCAAGGCGCATAACGCGTTGATGCGCGGTTTCGCGATAGCCCATCCCCGCCAGGTCTTCATCAGACATACTGGTCAGCACGGTCACCGCGATCAACAAAGGACGATTTGCGCTGGCCTCAACGGCATTCCGTGCCGCCTCCATCATGCGCTGGCCACCACCCGCATGCACGTTAACCATCCACACGCCCAGGTCGGCTGCAGCGCGCACAGCGCCGGCGACCGTGTTGGGAATATCGTGATATTTCAAGTCCAGAAAAACATCAAATCCTCGTTCCTGCAGCGCCTCGACCAGCCCAGGGCCCGCGCGGGTAAACAACTCTTTGCCGACCTTCATGCGGCACAGTTCCGGGGTCACTCGATCTGCCAGCGCCAAAGCCTGGGACGCGTCCGGATAGTCCAGCGCCACAATTACCGGATCACTCATTCTTACTCCTGTTTGATGCCAATTACTCGTTGTTGTGACTGTGCAGTGTTCGGACTGTACCCCAGTATTTGCAGCCGGGGCAGAACCAATGCAGTTGCTGGCCGGTGAAGCCGCAGTGACTGCAGCGATACAATGGCCGTTCAGCAACCAACTGCTCCACGAGGCGATACAGTGCTTCCAGATTCTCCCTCGCAGGGTCAGAGGCAACCGCCTGCTGCAACGAGATCAGCCGACCCAAGCCTCGCAACGATGGCTGTTGCGAAAGCTGCTGCGTCAAAAACTCGCGTGCCACTGCCTCGCCGTCATTTGCCAGCAAGTCCTCTGCCAGTGCCAATACCACCGGTGCCACCGGATTCTGTTCCAGACATTCGCGCAGGTATTGGCGCAGCGATTGCCGATCTCCCAGCTCCGCATAGCACTGCCGCAGCGGTTCGATCGTTTCCGGGACGAAGTCGGCATCCTGGTGCCGGACCTTGCGCAGTGTCTTGACGGCGAGCTTCGTATTTCCGGCGCGTCGCTCAACATCACCCAACAACAATGAGGCGCGAACACAGTCCTTATCCCTGGCCAGGGCGCGCACCAGTTCTTCTCGTGCCGAGTGTAAATCACTGCGCTCCAACGCCTCCTGCGCCAGCTCACAGTGCAGGTGCGCCAGGACAACAGGTACCGGCTGGGCTCCGTCATTTTCCGCGGGAGCAGAGCCTTTCAACAGCGATTTACGGGGTAGCAGCGCTTCAGCCTGGGCTATGGCGCTGGGCCAGTCTCGTTCACTCTGATAAATATCCAGCAAATGTCGGTGACTGGCGCGACGCTGCTCTGTGGATTCCTGCACCAGATCTAACAGCAACCGCTCTGCCCGGTCCAGTAGTCCGGCGCTGATGTAATCCCGCGCCAATTCCAGGTGCGCCTGATGTACCTGGGAGCGCGGCAGACTGGGTCGTGCCAACAGGTTTTGATGAATACGGATGGCGCGGGCAACTTCGCCTTTTTTGCGCAAGAGATTACCCAAGGCAATATGGGTTTCTAGGGTCTCGCTATTGACCTCCAATGCGTTAATGAAGGCATCCACGGCGCCGTCCTGACGCCCATCGAGCAAGTAGTTGAGGCCCTTGTAGTACTGGCTGGGCAGGTCGGGGGCTACTGCCTTGGGCGCACCCTGCCTTCGCCCCAGGAACCAGCCGATGGCGATGGCCGCAAAAAGCAGGCCAAACACCAGAACGTCATTCACCGTCGGTCAGCCCTGCCGTGCGCAATTTTTCGAGTTCTGTTTTGGCGCGGGTAAGCTTGCGGGTAAGGCTGGCATTGCGCGCTCTCAAACGCAGCATCATGACGCTGGAGGCCAGCAGGCCCAGCACGCCGCCCAGCGCCAGCGCCAAAAGCACCCACAACGCCAAACTGCCCGACTCGAATCGGTAGATCAGCACATCCAGAGCAACTATCCCGTCGTTGGCCAGGGCAAACAATACGCCCAGTGCCAACATCGCCACGACGATGGCGATGGTGATTAGGGTGCGCACTGCCTTCATAGCGTTGCTCTCCGCAAAAGAGGGGTAGATAGATGGGCGAAAAAAAACGGCATGACCGCTAAATCACGCCGTTCGCCGGGATTTACGATGCCGCTACAAGCCTGCCTGCAGTCCAAGGTTAACGCGCTCACGCAGTTCCTTGCCCGGTTTGAAATGCGGCACATATTTGCCCGTAAGCTCGACTGCATCACCCGTTTTTGGGTTACGACCACGTCGCGGCTCGCGGTAGTGCAGTGAGAAGCTGCCAAAGCCGCGAATCTCAATACGGTCACCCGTCGCGAGGGCCTGCGACATTTGCTCAAGAATGGTTTTTATCGCCAATTCGACATCTTTGGACGACAGCTGCGACTGATGCGCGGCAATTGTCTCTATGAGTTCGCTTTTGGTCATTGTCGATCCTTATTCGGCACGGAGGCTCGAACCCGCGTGTTCAGATATTGTGGACCCCACCTTCAAATTACGCAAGTTGTTATTTTTTAACGAAAAAGGGCCCGCCTAAGCGAGCCCTTCAGGAGTTCGGACTGTGTCCGAAAAGCGCTTACTGGTCGCCCATTTGCGCCTTGATCAGGTCGCCAATAGTACCTGGAGATGTTGACTCCTCCTGGTCCTTCAGCGACTTCACCGCTTCCTGCTCGTCGTCATAATCCTTGGCCTTGATAGACAGGGCCAGGGCACGGTTCTTGCGATCCACAGAAACGATTTTCGCTTCTACAGAATCGCCAACCTTGAACGAGTTGCGTGCGTCTTCAACGCGATCACGGCTGATGTCGGATGCCTTGAGGATGCCCTCGACTTCTTCCGCCAGCTTGATGGTGACAGCCTTGGCATCAACTTCGATCACTTCACCGGTGACTACTGAACCGCGATCGTTCTCGGCCACGTAGTTGGAGAAGGGGTCGTCTTCCAGCTGCTTGATGCCCAGGGAGATACGCTCACGCTCGGGGTCGATAGACAGGATAACTGTCTCAATTTCATCACCCTTCTTGTAGTTGCGTACCGCTTCTTCGCCAGTCTCGTTCCAGCTGATGTCTGACAGGTGTACCAGACCATCGATGTTGCCTTCCAGACCGATGAAGATGCCAAAGTCGGTGATCGACTTGATAGCGCCGGCGATCTTGTCGCCCTTGCTGTACTGCGCACCGAACGCATCCCAGGGGTTCTGCTGACACTGCTTGATACCCAGAGAGATACGGCGACGCTCTTCGTCGATGTCCAGAACCATCACCTCTACCTCATCGCCCAGTTGGACAACTTTGGAGGGATGTACGTTCTTGTTGGTCCAGTCCATTTCGGAGACGTGAACCAGACCTTCGACACCTTCCTCCAGTTCGGCGAAGCAGCCGTAGTCGGTGAGGTTGGTGATACGCGCCTTGACGCGGCTGCCTTCGGGGTAACGGCCAGTGATTTCCACCCAGGGATCATCACCCAGCTGCTTCAGACCCAGAGACACGCGGTTACGCTCGCGGTCGAACTTGAGGATCTTGACGTCGATTTCCTGACCCACTTCCACAATCTCGGAGGGGTGCTTGATGCGCTTCCACGCCATGTCGGTAATGTGCAGCAGACCGTCTACGCCGCCCAGATCAACAAACGCACCGTAATCGGTCAGGTTCTTGACGATGCCCTTCACGGACATGCCTTCCTGCAGAGACTCCAGCAGCGCTTCGCGCTCTACGCTGTTGGCCTCTTCCATAACCGCGCGGCGGGAAACCACCACGTTGTTGCGCTTCTGGTCCAGCTTGATGACCTTGAATTCTAGATCCTTGCCTTCCAGGTGAGTGGTCTCGCGCACAGGGCGAACATCGACCAGTGAACCCGGCAGGAACGCGCGGATGCCCTGAATGTCGACTGTGAAACCACCTTTGACCTTGCCATTGATGATGCCGTGAACCACTTCGTCGGCTGCGTGGGCAGCTTCCAGCTCTTTCCACGCCTCAGCGCGCTTGGCTTTTTCACGGGACAGCTTGGTCTCGCCGAAACCGTCTTCCACGGTTTCCAGGGCGACCTGTACTTCGTCACCGATGTTGAGGGTGCATTCACCCGCTGCATCGTTGAACTGGGCACGAGGAATGACGCCTTCAGACTTGAGGCCTGCGTGGACGGTCACCCACTCGTTATCGATGTCGATAACCACACCAGTGACGATTGCACCGGGCTCCATATCGACGGTTTTCAGACTTTCTTCAAAAAGTTCAGCGAAAGATTCGCTCATTACACATTACCTGTCAGTAACTGCGGCAAACATTGCCTACATCACCGGGGCGTCCAGCACGGCCGGGTCAGTTAATCCTGGCCAGTGGCGTCGCTGATGCTGGATAAGACACGACGAAACCGACCTGTTAGTGGCCATTTCGACGAATTTGCGGGAAGATCAGGCCTGTTGAAGACCCTTTTCACTTACCTTCAGCATCACCTGTGCGAACACATCCCCAATAGGGGTGGCGGTGCTGTCGACGATAATGGCATCCTCTGCGGGGAGCAGCGGAGACACGCTGCGCTGTGAATCACGCGCATCGCGTTCCTCGATGTCCTCGAGAAGGCGCGCGAGACTAACACCTTCCCCCTTTGCAATCAACTGCTTATAGCGCCTTTGGGCTCGCTCCTCAGCACTGGCTGTGAGGTAGAACTTGAGCGGCGCATCGGGGAAAACCACCGTGCCCATATCGCGGCCATCGGCCACCAGACCGGGTGCCTGGCGAAAGTCCTGCTGGCGGGCTAACAAAGCGTCGCGAACTGCGGGTATAGCGGCGACTGTTGAAGCGCCCCTGCCCCCCTCTTCTGTGCGAATCGCGCGGCTGACATCCTGCCCTTTATAGGCAACCAACACCTCGCCGCTGTCGGCGCGGGTAAAACTCACCGCAAGGTGGCGAGCAATCTCGGCGACCGCCGGCGCATCGTCCCAGGACACACCCTCAATCAGGCAGGCTTGACCCGTCACGCGATACAGGGCGCCACTGTCGAGGAAATGCCAGCCCAAGTTATCGGCCAACATATGGCTAATCGTGCCTTTGCCCGCGCCGCTGGGGCCGTCGACCGTGATGACGGGAATCTCTGTCACCGCCTCAGTCCGCCAGAGCCGAAATCTGCAAACCCAGACCGCGCGCCAGCGCGTCGAAGCCAGGGAATGAGGTGGCCACGTGATCGCAATCCAACACGCGGATTTCCTGCTCTGCACGCAACGCGGCGATACTGAAGGCCATGGCGATCCGGTGGTCGTGGAAAGTGCGAATCACGCCGCCGCCCATGGTTCCCCCTTGAATGACGATGCCATCGTCCAACACTTCATTGCGTACACCCAGTGTCGTCAATCCTTCGGCCATACTGGCAATGCGGTCGCTCTCTTTGACGCGCAACTCTTCAGCACCGCGCAGGACGGTTGTGCCCTCGGCGCAGGCCGCGGCAATAAACAGCGCCGGAAACTCGTCGATCGCCAGGGGCACCTGGTCTTCAGGAATCTCAATGCCACGCAGCGGCGCATACTTCACCCGAATGTCAGCGACGGGCTCGCCGCCCACCTCGCGCTCATTGCGCAATGTGATGTCTGCGCCCATCAGGCTGAGAATGTTCAACACTCCAATGCGGGTAGGGTTGATACCCACGTGAGTGAGCAATACGTCGGAGCCCGGCGCGATGCTGGCAGCCACTAGGAAAAACGCAGCTGACGAGATGTCCGCGGGCACCTCGATGTCACAGGCCGTTAGCCTGTCGCCGCCTCGCAGTCCGATAACACCGTTGTCCCTATCCACTTTGTAACCGAAGCCTCGCAGCATACGTTCCGTGTGATCTCGGGTGGGTGCTGGCTCAGTAACGGAGGTCCTGCCTTGGGCATACAGCCCCGCCAACAGTACGCAGGATTTGACCTGAGCACTGGCCATGGGCAGATCGTAGTGAATACCGCGAAGCGCCTGTGCGCCAGTAATGTGGAGCGGCGGTTTACCGTCATTGGTGCCTTCTATGGCAGCACCCATCAGTTTGAGTGGATCAATCACACGCCCCATAGGCCGGCCCTGCAAGGAGGCATCGCCCGTCAGCGACGCTGAGAATGCTTGACCCGCCAGTAGCCCACTGAGCAGCCGAATGCTGGTACCGGAATTGCCCATGTCCATTGGCTGTTGTGGGGCTTTAAGCCCATCCACGCCCACACCGTGAACAATGACTCGACCGTCATCGGGCCCCTCAATGGACACGCCCATGGCCCTGAAGGCAGCAACCGTGGCAAGGGCATCCTCCCCTTCGAGGAAGCCACTGATGTTGGTGGTGCCGTCAGCCAGCGCTCCCAGCATGATGGAGCGGTGAGAGATGGACTTGTCTCCGGGGACACGGGCTTCGCCGGTGAGTGTGCCGCCCGGCAGAAGATTGAATTCCATAGTCTGTTCTTACCTATAAAGGATTGTGCCGGCTATTGGACGGCGCTAGTGACCGCGCTGGCGCTGCGCCAAAATAGCAGCAAACTCATCCCGCGCGGTTTTCGCGCGGGTGAAAGTTGCTTCCATACCATCGGCGTCGCTGGAAGCCACCTGCTCTCTCAAGATGGCCAGATGCTCACCGAACGTGTCGATGGCCGATAACAGCGCATCGCGGTTGGCAATGGCGATATCGCGCCACATAACGGGGTCGCTGGATGCAATGCGGGTGAAATCGCGAAAGCCGCCTGCCGCAAATCGAAAGATGTCATCGCTCGCATCTGATTGGGCCAGCGCATCAACCAATGCATAAGCCAAGGCATGGGGCAAATGGCTGGTCGCCGCCAATACTGTGTCGTGATCTTTCACTGACATCTGCACCACATCAGCGCCGGTGGCTGTCCACATGGCGGCTATCGTATCCACCGCCGCGGGGTCATTGCCCACATCCGGCGTTAATATCACCCGGTGATTCACGAACAAGCGGGCATCGGAGGCCGCAACGCCGGAGCGCTCAGACCCCGCAATAGGATGGCCCAACACCACATTGGGGGGCAGTGTGCCATCGTCGCGCTGGGCTCGTGCATGTAGGTTACCCTTCACACTGGCAACGTCTGTAACAAGCGGGGCATGCGCATGACCATCGGTCAGCGCCAGTATTTCATCAAGGAGGTCTGCGGCGACCAGTGTCGGCGCAGCGATCACGATAATATCCGCCGCCGATACTGCCTCGCCAAGGTCCTGGGTGTATTCGTCAATCACCCCCAGAGCAACGCCCTGCTCCAGGGAAGGCAAGCGTCGACCATAGCCAATAAACCGTTGGCTAAAGCGGTTCTCTCGCAGGGCGCGGGCCAGGGACCCTCCAATGAGCCCTAAGCCGAGTATTGCCACCGTTTCTGTCTTGTATGCCACCGTTCAACCTCAACTACATGACAGCCTGGGGATACGACCCAAGGGGCTTGAGCAGAATGGACTGCTCCTCGAGCTCGTTCAGGATGGTAGACACCCGGTCGTCACCCATGTGGCCCTCAAATTCAATAAAGAACACATAGGCCCATTTCTCGGTGCGAGATGGGCGCGTATCAATACGCGTCAGACTCACCCCTGAGCGGCGGAAGGGATCCAGCAAGGCAAACAAGGCACCCGGCTTGTTTCTACTGGATACGATGATTGATGTCTTGTCGTTGCCACTGGGCGGCACTTCTTCACGGCCCACGATCAGGAAGCGCGTGGTGTTATCCGCGTAGTCTTCAATATGCTCTGCCAGCTTCTCCAGTTGGTACTGCTCGGCCGCCATATCGCCCGCAACAGCGGCCACTCCGGGTTCAGCTGCGGCTATTCTCGCGGCTTCGCCATTGGAAGACACAGCATCGCGCTCAACATTCGGCCAATGGCGATCAAGCCAATTGCGACACTGGGCCAGCGCTTGCTGGTGCGCACAAATACGGGTGACCTGTGCCTCGTCAGTGCCGGGGGCCACCAGCAGGTGGTGGGAAATACGCATCTCCACTTCGCCAGAAATCTTCAGCGGCGAGTCCATGAAGTTGTCCAGCGTGTGGCTGACCATCCCTTCAGTGGAGTTTTCAACGGGTACCACACCGTAATTACATTCGCCGGATTCCACCTGGGCAAACACAGTATCGATCGTGTTGTGCGGGACGCAGACAGCCGCATGGCCGAAATGTTTGATGGCTGCCGCTTGCGTAAACGTACCCTCAGGGCCCAGATAAGCGACTTGCAACGGGCGCTCCAGCGCCAGGCAGGCAGACATGACCTCACGGAAAATGTGAGCCACGGTGCCATCTGCCAGAGGACCCTCATTGCGATTCATTATGCCGCGCAGCACCTGCGCCTCGCGTTCGGGGCGGTAATACACCACCTCCGCATCGCCATCACCCTGCTCTCTGGCGGCCTGTACCTCGGCCAGCTTGATATCCGCCACACGCTGGGCGCAGCCCGCGCGGCGGTTCAGCAGCGATTGTATTTCGCGGTCAATTGCGTCGATGTCTGCCCTGACCTGGTCCAGGTCGCGATCATCAGCCATGCGGTGTCTCTATCCGTGACGTTGCTCGAAATCCTGCATGAACGCGAGCAATGCGTCCACCGCCTCTTCACCCACTGCGTTGTAGATGCTGGCGCGCATTCCACCGACGGAGCGGTGCCCCTTTAGGTTCAACAGACCCGCCTCTTCAGACTCAGCCAGGAATGTTTTGTCCAAGGCACTGTCAGCCAGCGTGAAAGGTACGTTCATCAGGGAACGGCTCTGAACCTCTACCGGGTTTGCGTAAAAATCACTGCCATCAATAGCGCCGTACAGCTTTTCTGCCTTGGCACGGTTGAAGGACTCCATTGCCGCGAGGCCGCCCTGCTCTTCCAGCCAGGCAAACACCAAGCCAGCCAGGTAGATGCCGTAAGTCGGCGGTGTGTTGTACATGGAGTCATTATCAGCGGCGACTTTCCAGTCCATCATCGCCGGGCAGCCATCAGACGCCTTGCCCAGCAGATCGCGGCGCACAATCACAAGCGTGAGACCCGCAGGGCCAATATTCTTTTGCGCACCGGCATAGATCACACCGAAACGGTCGACATCGACGGGGCGCGAGAGAATCGTGGAAGACATATCGGCCACCAGCGGTGCGTTCACCTCGGGCGTCCAGAAAAACTCCACACCGCCAATGGTCTCGTTCGGCGTGTAATGCAGATAAGCCGGGCTATCACTCAATTGCCAGCTGTCGAAGGCAGGAATCGTCGAAAAGTTAGTGTCTTCAGCAGTGGCAACCACGTTTACATCGGCGAACCGTTTAGCCTCGGCTATCGCCTTCTTCGACCACTGCCCTGTGTTTACGTAATCGACGCGTGCATTACCTGCCGCAAGATTCAGTGGCGCAGCGGCGAATTGGGAACTGGCACCCCCTTGCACAAACAATACGGCGTAGTCATCTGAGATTGAGAGCAAACGACGGAGAGAGGCTTCAGCACCTTCGGCTATAGCCACAATCTCGGCACTGCGGTGACTCATTTCCATGATGGAAAGGCCACTTGCATGCCAGTCGAGCATCTCATCGCGTGCCTGTGCAAGCACAGGTTCAGGCAAGGCCGCAGGGCCGGCGCAAAAATTGTACTTTCGGGTCATAACCGCTATTCCCATTAACAAAACTGTGAATCTTTTACGATGCATGCGCATCCGGTGCGCAGCAGCCTTACAGGCAGTCAGGGGTGAGAAATCTGTTTAGACTGAATCATCTCGGACACGCGCGAGGGGTCTTAGTCTAGACGTCCCCATAAAGGGCTACCGACGGTGGTCGCCCTCGCGCATTCCCACCACCGGCTTATTCCTCGGCGGTGTCGGTATCGCCTTGCTCCGTGGCATCGCTCGCATCGCCATGCTCCACCGTATCAGTCGCCAGATCATCGTCATCCGGCTCCTCGATCCGCTCAAGGCTTACCAGGGACTCACCATCCTTGGTACGGATCACACGCACACCCTGCGTGTTCCTGCCGAGTACCGATACTTCGTCGGCCCGGGTGCGTACCAGGGTTCCCTGATTAGAGATCAACATGAGTTGATCGCCTGTGAATACCTGCGTGGCGCCCACGAGTCGACCGTTGCGCTCACTCGCCTGCATGGCAATGACACCCTTGCCGCCGCGCCCCTTGGTCGGGAACTCGGAGACTTCCGTCCGCTTACCGTAGCCATTTTCACTCACGGTGAGCACTCGTCCGCCCTCTTCCGGGATGATCAGCGAGATCAACGAATGCCCATCGCCCAGGTTGATACCACGCACACCACGGGCGGTTCTGCCCATGGCGCGCACTGCCGATTCATTGAATCGAACCGCCTTGCCTTCGCTGGAGAACAACATGACGTCGCAGTCTCCCGTGGTAATGGCAGTACCCAGCAACACATCCTCCGGCTCAAGCTCAAGGGCACGCAAGCCGACGCTGCGCTGCCGTGCGAAGGCGGTCAGCTCTGTTTTCTTCACCGTGCCGTTGGCGGTTGCCATAAAGATGTAGTGGCCTTCCTCGTAGTTTTCCACGGGCAGAATCGAGGTCACGCGTTCATCGTCTTCCAGTGGGAGCAAGTTAACCATGGGGCGGCCGCGTGAGTTACGCCCCGCCAGCGGTATCTGGTAAACCTTCAGCCAGTACACTTTACCAAAGTTAGAGAAGCACAAGATCGTGGCGTGGGTGCTGGCAATCAGCAGGTGTTCGACAAAGTCTTCGTCCTTCACTGCCGTCGCGGACTTACCCATCCCTCCGCGCTTCTGGGCCTGATAATCCGACAGTGGCTGGGTCTTGGCGTACCCACCGTGGGAAATGGTGACCACGCGGTCTTCTTCAGTGATCAGGTCTTCTACCGTGAGATCGTGCTGCGAAGAAGTGATCTCGGTGATCCGCTCATCGCCATACTCGGTGACGATTTCTTCCAGCTCTTCACGAATAACCATCTTCAGGCGGTCGGGATCGCTGAGAATTTCCAGATAGTCGGCGATCTCTCTCAGCTTCTCCTGGTACTCGTTCAACAGCTTCTCGTGCTCAAGTCCGGTGAGGCGATGCAGCCTTAGGTCCAGAATTGCCTGCGCCTGCGCCGGGGACAGGTGATAGAACCCGTCGCGTAAGCCAAATGCCGCGTCCAGGTCTTCGGGCCTGCAGGCGTCTTCGCCGGCACGCTCCAACATCGAAATGACCTCCCCGGGCTCCCAGGGTTTGGCAATCAGCTTTTCCCGCGCCTCAGCCGACGACGGGGAGGCCTTGATCAACTCAATAACCGGGTCAATATTCGCCAGCGCAACAGCCAGTCCTTCGAGAATGTGACCGCGCTCGCGCGCCTTGCGCAGCAGATAGACCGTGCGGCGGGTGACCACCTCCCGGCGGTGCCGGATAAAGGCCTCAATAATCTCGCGCAGAGTGAGGATCTTGGGCTGACCGTCAACCAGCGCCACCATGTTGATACCAAACACCGACTGCAACTGGGTTTGGGCGTAGAGGTTGTTCAGCACTACATCGCCGATCTCACCGCGGCGCAATTCAATAACAATGCGCAGACCATCCTTATCGGACTCGTCCCGCAGTTCAGTAATACCTTCGATCTTTTTGTCTTTCACCAGCTCGGCGATCTTCTCAATCAGGCGCGCCTTGTTTAGCTGGTAGGGGATTTCATGGATGATGATGGTTTCTTTACCCTTCTGCTCATCCTTAATCACCTCGGCGCGAGCGCGCACATAGATCCGGCCCTTACCCGTGCGATAGGCCTGGATAATGCCCGCGCGGCCGTTGATGATCGCGCCCGTGGGGAAGTCGGGGCCCGGAATGTGCTCCATCAGCTCATCGACAGTAATCTCGGGATTATCCATCAACGCCAGGCAGCCGCTGACCACTTCGGTGAGGTTGTGCGGCGGAATGTTGGTGGCCATGCCCACTGCAATACCCGAGGAACCATTCACCAGTAGATTGGGCACTCGCGTGGGCAGTACTGCAGGAATTTGTTCGGTGCCGTCGTAGTTGTCGACGAAGTCCACAGTTTCCTTGTCGAGATCCGCCAGCATGGCATGCGAAATTTTCTGCATGCGAATTTCGGTGTAACGCATGGCAGCAGCGGAATCGCCATCGATAGAGCCAAAGTTACCCTGGCCATCCACCAGCATATAGCGCATCGAGAAGGGCTGCGCCATCCGGACGATGGTGTCGTACACCGCAGAGTCACCGTGTGGGTGATACTTACCAATGACGTCACCCACAACGCGTGCCGATTTTTTATAGGCCTTGTTCCAATCGTTATTGAGCTCATTCATTGCGAACAGTACGCGCCGGTGCACCGGCTTGAGTCCGTCACGCACATCGGGCAAGGCGCGCCCAACAATCACGCTCATGGCGTAGTCAAGATATGACTGTTTCAGCTCGTCTTCGATATTGACGGGCAGGATTTCTTTGGCGATTTCACCCATTAGGAATGACGTCCTTTGCTCCCGATCGGGGCCGCGATCGACAGTCTCTAAGCCCCTGTACTGACTGGTCCGGCGCAGCTGCTGAGACAGCTTTTTTTGGCACCAAACCCAAACCGTAAATTATACGGGAGACAGCCCTGTTCGGCTATGTTTTTGACCCTTTGAACCCGCTTGAAAAGGCAGCGACGGGCGGTTGGCGCGCGATTGCGGTTATACTCCCGACCGCTGCCCCTCCGACACTGCCAAAAGCGGGAAACGGGGTGCCGAACTGGCCATTTTTTGACCGATCACAGACTAACGAGACTGCCGCCTGCCATGAGCAACAACCCGATGCACGCTGACCTGTTGATCCATGCGGGCTGGGTCCTGCCGATCGCGCCATCACGCCAGGCACTGGTGGGGCACAGCGTGGCGGTAACGGGTGGTGCTATCAGCGCCATTCTCCCGAGAGAGCAGGCGCAGGACATTGCCGCCGGCGAGACCCTGGATCTTCCCCACCACGCCCTGATGCCAGGGCTGGTGAACTGCCACGGGCACGCTGCCATGAGCCTGCTGCGCGGCTTCGCGGACGACCTACCACTGATGCCCTGGCTGCACGACCACATCTGGCCGGCAGAGGCGGCCCATGTCAGTGAACAGTTTGTCAGCGATGGCGCAACGCTTGCCATGGCAGAGATGGTACGCAGCGGCACGACCACCTTCGGTGACATGTATTTCTTCCCGGATGCGGTAGCTGCCGCTGCCAATCGCGCAGGAATGCGCTGCCAACTGAGCTTTCCTATTCTGGACTTCCCATCCGCCTGGGGCCGCGACGCCGACGAATACATCAGCAAAGGCCTTGCACTGCGGGACGACTACAAGCACAACGACCGGGTACATCTGGTGTTTGGGCCGCACTCGCCCTATACGCTCTCCGAAGCGAATCTGGCCAAAGTGTCTACCTTGGCTGCAGAGCTGGATGTGCCCGTTCATATCCACCTGCACGAAACCCGGGGCGAGGTGTTGCAAGCGATTGAGCAGACTGGCGAGCGACCTCTGGTCACCCTGAACCGGTTGGGCTTGTTGGGCCCCCGGACCCAGTGTGTGCATATGACTGACCTCACGGATGACGACATCAAGCTCCTGGCGCTGAGCGGCGCTCAGGTCATCCACTGCCCCCAGTCGAACATGAAACTGGCCTCGGGCATTGCGCCAATCACTGCGCTCGCATCCGCCGGCGTGAATGTCGCATTGGGGACTGATGGCGCAGCCAGCAACAACGACCTTAACCTTTTCGGCGAGATGCAAGCCGCCGCGCTGCTGGCCAAAGTCAGCACCGGAGACGCCACTGCGCTGTCTGCGGATGACGTACTACACATGGCAACGCTGGGCGGTGCCACCGCACTGGGAATGGAGTCCGTCACTGGCAGCTTAGAGCTCGGCAAACAGGCCGACATGATCGCAGTGGACATGAGCGGGCCGGAAACCCAACCGCTCTATCATCTCGCATCGCAGCTGGTTTACAGCTGTAACGGCAGCCAGGTCACCCATAGCTGGGTGAGCGGTAAGCCGCTGATGCTGTCACGTCAGCTGCAAACCATTCCCTGGGATTCCGTGCAATCTCGTGTTGCCACTTGGCAGCAACGCATTCAGAGTCAAGGAGATACGCCGTGACGGCCACCCAAAACGTAGACCCCGCGGAAATCGCGAAGTTTGAGGCACTGGCTTCGCGCTGGTGGGACAAACACGGCGAGTTCAAACCCCTGCATGCGATCAATCCGCTGCGCGCAAACTGGATAGACCAGCACTCGCCTGTGTCCGGCAAGACACTCATCGACGTCGGCTGTGGTGGGGGCATCCTCGCGGAGTCCATGGCCCATCGCGGGGCGTCAGTGACCGGTATCGACATGGGGGAAGCGCCACTGTCGGTTGCGCGCCTGCACCAGCTGGAATCGGGTGTCGATGTGGACTACCACCAAAGCACAGCCGAAGACATGGCGGCCCAACACCCGGATCACTTCGACATCGTCTGCTGCCTCGAAATGCTGGAGCACGTGCCCGACCCCGCAGCGGTGATACAAGCGTGTGCAGACATGGCTAAGCCAGGCGCTACGCTGTACTTTTCGACCATCAATCGCAACCCCAAGGCCTTTGTATTTGCCATCGTAGGCGCGGAACACATACTCAAACTTTTGCCGGCGGGCACGCACGAGTACACCAAGTTCATACGCCCCTCAGAAATGGCGCTTTGGTTGCGTGAGGCAGGCCTGGTATTGGAGGGCATGACGGGGCTGCTTTACAACCCGATCACACGCAATTATCGACTGGATGAGCGGGATGTATCCGTCAACTACATGGTTCGAGCGAGCAAGCCCGCATGAGCACAGCGCTGCATGCTCGCACCTTGCCGATAAGCGCCGTCCTGTTCGACCTCGACGGCACACTGGTGGACACGGCGGAAGAATTTGTCGTTGTCGTTCAGGCACTGCGCGCCGAGGAAGGGCTGGCGCCCATGCCGGCAGCGAGAATACGCCAGTCGGTATCCAATGGCGCCCGAGCACTTGTTTCGCTGGCGCTTGGGCTCACTGAAAACGACGCCGGCTTCGAGGAAAAGCGGTTGCGCCTGCTGGCGTTGTACGGCGAGGTGCTGGGCACCGCCGCTACGCCTTACCCCGGTATACCAGAGCTTTTACAGGCGCTGGCCGAGAAAAACATCAGCTGGGGTATTGCCACAAACAAACCACGTGCATACGCAGCACCGCTAATTGAGGCACTCGACTTTCAACCGCCAGCGGGCAGTCTGGTTTGCCCGGATGACGTGGTCGACCGCAAGCCCCACCCGGAGTCACTATACCTCAACTGTCGCCATCTTGGCTGTGCGCCCAGCGAGGCGATCTATGTAGGTGACCATCTGCGCGACATCGAGGCCGGGCGCGGCGCAGGCATGGCCACCATCGCCGCCGCCTATGGCTACATTGAGCCCGACGACGACGCAGCGCGATGGGGCGCCGATGCCATCGTCACGGATAGCCGAGACCTCATAACCACAATTTTTCCCGCCTGAAAGGGCCCTCGATCATGACAACCGCAAAAGACTTTCAGATTGCGCCAGACTCACTCGCTGGTAAAACCATCCTGGTTACAGGGGCCGGCGACGGCATCGGGCGCAGCGCAGCGCTCACCTACGCGGCGTGCGGAGCGACTGTATTGCTGCTGGGACGTACTGAGAGCAAACTGGACAAGGTTTACGACGAAATCGAAGCCGCTGGCGGCGCCCAGCCTGCGATCCTGCCGGTGGATCTCGCCACCTTTGACGAGCCCCAGGCGCAAACACTGGCGGCAACGTTGGTCGACAATTTTGGGCGCTTGGACGGTTTGCTGCACAACGCCAGCATCCTCGGCGAGCGCCGCCCCTTCGCCTCTGCGGGTTACCAGCCCTGGTGCGATGTCATGCAGGTCAATGTCAACGCACAGTTCCTGCTGACCCGCTGCCTGCTGCCATTGCTGTCTGCGGCTCCGGCTGCCTCAGTGGTGTTTACGAGTTCCGGCGTAGGACGCAATGGCCGCGCATACTGGGGCGCTTACGCGGCCTCAAAGTTTGCCACCGAGGGAATGATGCAGGTGCTGGCCGATGAGCTGGAGAATACGAGCCAGATTCGCGTCAACAGCCTGAATCCCGGCGCCACCAATACGGCAATGCGCCGCTCGGCCTATCCCGGTGAAACGCCGACGGATAACCCGTCACCGGCCCAGATTATGCCGGCCTATGTCTATTTGATGAGTGATGCGAGTGTGGGTGTTACCGGGCAGGCCATTAACGCCCAGTAGTTAGCGGCCGCTTTTACGACCGCTGCTATTACCGCGACCGCCGCTGGCAGGTGAGCGACGTTCTTTTTTACCGCGCTTTGCCAATTGTCGCTCCATCACTTCCCGCTCCTTGGCGGTGTTACGTTTGACGGTCTTAATCGGCAGCTCGGCCATGCGATACAGGCTTTTGACTTCCTTGGGCTCCAGCTCAATCCATTGGCCTTGCTTGACCTTGGACGGAATGAAAACCTCACCGTAGCGAACACGTTTCAGTCGCGACACGGTGAACCCCTGTGACTCCCACAAGCGGCGCACTTCGCGGTTGCGCCCCTCCATGATCACCACGTAGTACCACCGGTTAATGCCGTCACCCTCGCCCGTCACAATATCGGTGAACCGCGCCATGCCATCGTCGAGCATCACGCCATCTATCATGCGCTGCAAGCTATCTTCATCCACATCGCCCATCACCCGCACCATGTACTCGCGCTCGATGTTGGATGAAGGGTGCATCAAGGCATTGGCGAGCTCGCCATCCGTGGTGAACAGCAGCAGGCCAGACGTATTGAAGTCAAGGCGACCGATCGAGATCCAGCGGCCGGATTTCAATTTTGGCAGTCGCTCGAATACCGTGCGACGGCCCTGGGGATCTTTACGAGAACATACTTCGCCGGTGGGCTTGTGATAAAGGATGCAGCGCGTTTCACCGGCGGGCGCCGCGTTAAGGGGTCTGCCATCGATGCTGATGCGCGCTTTCTTATCGACCCTGTCACCCAGCTTGGCGACTTTGCCATCGACTGCAACGCGGCCGCTTTCGATCCAGCGCTCCATCTCACGACGCGAGCCTATTCCGGTGCGAGCCAGTACCTTTTGCAGTTTCTCGTTATCGCCGTTTTTATCCGACTTTCGATTATCTGAAGCAGCGTCAGGGGTGTCAGCGTCGGGTGACTTCGCCCAGGGACGTTCATTAGACATGAGTCGTTCGGCTCAGTGACGCGGCTCGGACTCAGCGTCCGATAGAGGGGTAGCAGCGGGGTCCGCTTCCGACGGTTCGGCATCGCCATCCTCATTGACCGGCACATGCTCGGTACCACCCACAACGGCCAAATCCGGAGTCTGTGTTTCCTGATCAGTCTCTGCCGACTCATTGTCACCAGGCGCGGCAAACTCTGGCTCCTCAGCATCGTGGTCGCTGACCGCTTCTGCTGCTGCGCTATCTTCAGCAGCAGGGCCAGCCGCTGCGCCCTCGCCTTGCTCTGCTGCTGCCTGCTCTCGCAGTTCTTCCGGCAACGGCTCGCTGAACCCAAGCTCAGCGTTCAGCGTCTCAAGGTCTCGGATGTCGGCCAGGGCAGGCAACTGATCAAGGCTTTTCAGGTTGAAGTAGTCCAGAAACTGGCGAGTAGTGGCGTACATCGCCGGTCTTCCCGGTACATCGCGATGGCCCACCACACGAATCCACTCCCGCTCATGCAGGGTTTTGATAATGTTTGAGCTCACAGCCACACCGCGAATTTCTTCAATCTCGCCGCGGGTGATGGGTTGCCGGTACGCAATCAGGGACAGCGTCTCTAACAAGGCGCGGGAGTACTTCTGGGGCCGTTCCTGCCACAAGCGACCCACCCAGGGGCTGAGGTTCTGTCTCACCTGGAAGCGAAAACCGCTGGCCACTTCCTGCAGCTCGAAACCACGATCATCGCAGCGCTGGGAGACTTCGCCCAGAGCTTCACGAATCTGTGCGTTCTCAGGGCGCTCATGCTCTTCGAAAAGGTCGGCCATCTGTGCCACCGACATGGGCTTACCCGCCGCCAGCAATGCGCCTTCGAGAATCTGTACCAGTCCAGTTTCAGCCATGCCCTATTCAGACCTCGCCTTCACATGAATGGGGCCAAATGAATCGGTTTGAACAATTTCCACCAGTGATTCCTTGATCAGTTCCATAACGGCGAGGAAGGTGACGACCACACCAAGACGGCCCTCGCTGGCGGTGAACAGCGACACGAAAGGCACAAACTGCTGCCCCGAGAGTGTTTCCAA
>SPKZ01013303.1_pt1 | contig 36010 bp, 32 predicted proteins | sample 2456571 | NCBI WGS metagenome assembly SPKZ01 (sample SAMN11192286, study PRJNA482655) | marine metagenome | biome: ENVO:00000447; feature: ENVO:00000244|ENVO:00000211|ENVO:00000569|ENVO:00002023; material: ENVO:00002151; isolation source: ocean water from marine abyssalpelagic zone ...
AGTCCCGCCGCCCGCTTCCCGGTCCGTGCGCTGAAGAGCAACGGCGCCCACACCACCTACGTCGTGGCGTCTCCGCAGGGGGACATCCTGTTCTTCGACAACCACGCGATGTCTGCGGCCGTGATGGCCGGGCAGATCTACATGCGCCTGCATGCGCACTTCCCGCTGCTGGCGCAGAAGAATCCGTCTCGCGCGCTCCTGATCGGCTTCGGGGTTGGAAACACGGCCTCTGCCATCGCTGCGCACGATACGATCCGGACGCTCGACGTCGTCGAACTGAACACCAACGTCATCGAGACGGCGCCGGAGTTCGAACGGACGAACGGGAACGTCCAACTCGATCCCCGCGTGCGTTTCATCCTCGACGACGGCCGGAACTTCCTCAGCCATACCGACGCGACCTACGACCTGATCACGAGCGAGCCGCCGCCGCCGATGCGGACGGGCATCTACCGGCTCTACTCGAAGGAGTATTACGAGCAGGTGCTGGCCCACCTGAGCCCCGGGGGAATGATGTCCCAGTGGGTGCCGATCGATCAGATGCCGCCACAGGCGGTCGACCTGGTCGTGCGCACCTTCGTCGACGTGTTTCCCTACTCGCTGCTGCTCGCGGGATACCGGGAGCAGTTCATCCTGGTGGGGAGTCCATCGCCGATCGAACTCGGGACCTTCGAGGAGAGGTTCGGCGAGTCGAAGGCCGTGGTCGCCGATCTGCGGCGGATCCTGATCCGCAGCCCGCTCTCGCTGGTCGCCCGCGTGGTCAAAGGTCACGAGCAACTCCGCCGCGAGTACGGGGAGGGACGCCTGATCAGCGATCAGCACAACGATCTCTCGCACCTGTTCGTGAGTCCGCTCGAGCCCTCGCAAATCAGCTACGACCCGTTCGAGGTGCTCGACGACATCGGCGCCGAGAAGTTCGAGATGGCCGACCGCCTGAAAGCCGTCGTCACCCACCAGGGACGGCTCCGCTACCATGTCCGCGGCTTCCCCGCCGGCTCGCTGGCGAGCGTCCGCGACAGCGACCGGGCGGGTTCCGTCCAACTGGCCGGCGTCGACTGGCAGGGGCTGGACCGGATACTCGCAGCGGCCGAGAGCCTGCGCGCGGCCGGGCGCGAGGCGGACGCGCTCGCGCTGCTGAGCCGCGCCGTCGCGGTCGCCCCGGAGCAGCCGGACCTCCTGCTGGTGATCGCACAGCTCCAGTTCCGTGCTAGGCAGCCACAGGCCGCACTCGAGCCAATCCGCCGTTTCCAGGCGATCGAGCCCGAGGAACCGATTGGCTTCGTCCTCGAGGGCCTGGCGCTGATCGACACCGGCCGCTCCCAGCAGGCGATTCCCCCGCTCGAGCGCGCACTCGAACTGGACCCGTCCGACAAGAGCGCGGCCGCGCTGCTCGCCAAAGCGCGTGCCCGGGCGGGCTCGGCCGGATCGGCCGGGACCGAGAACGCAGAGAACACGCCCGAGCCCTCACCCTAACGCGCGACTGCGGGGTCAAGCGGAAGTTCGTTGCGCTGTGCGTGACGGCGAGGCCCGCGTCTTGACGCTGGCGACTGCGTTCAACCACTGCGGCGTCTGATCTCGACGAGAACCGGGAAACACTTCGCGGCGGCTGGTGATCCCAACGGGATTTGAACCCGTGTCTCCAGGGTGAGAACCTGGTATCCTAGGCCTCTAGACGATGGGATCGGGAAGGGGCGCGCAAGTTAGTGTCCGGCCGGTCGCGTGTCAACGAGGCCGACTGCGCGGTCTCGCGGGTCCCCGAGGGGCTTAAATCAGAAACCCCCGACGAGGCATCGCCGGGGGTTTCGGATCCGAAGCGGGTTGCCGGGTCAGGCAGCCCGCCGCGTCTTGCGCGTTCTTCGAGCCGTGGTGCGCCGCTTTGCGGTGAGCCCGCGGGCGGTCGGCCGACGTCGTGCGACGGTCCGGCGCTTGTTCGTCCGGGAGACCGAAGACTTGGTCTTGCGGCTGCCCGACTTGAACGACTTCTCGATGCGCGCGCACGCGTCCGCGGAAGTCTTGAAGGAACCGCGCAGCAGCTGGTGGAGCTTCGCGTCCTTCGGGTAGTGGCTGGCCACATGGTTGGCGAGCATCCGGAATGCCCGGGTGTGCGAACTCATGAACCACTTGCTCTTGGCGATTGCGATGTTCATTGCGTTTCCTCTCGGGCCGTTTCATGCCCTTGCCCTTCTTCGGATGCAGTTGCGTCGAGCGTTAGCGATTCCGGCGACGTGCAAACGCCGCCGCTTAGTGGTACAGGATCCGGCGTGGCGTCGGGGTCCGGCCCGGGCAGCAACGGCTGCCGCAGATCGGCGGCAGAAGTGGCTGCAGATCGCGAGGATGGACCTCGCGGCTGCGGGTGCCTGAGGCGGGGTGGCCGAGGAGAGCGCGATGTCGGACGAACCAGCACAGCCGATCACGGGTCTGCGGCCCGGGGACATCCCCGAGCACGTGTTCGTCGTTGGAGATCCCGCGCGCGTGGGGCGGATCTCGCGCGGCTGGTCGAGTTGTCGCGAGGTCTGCAACGTCCGTGAATTCCGAATCGTGGTGGGGGTGTGCGAGGGCGTCGAACTGGCCGCGGCCGCGGGCGGGGTCGGTGCGCCCGGTACCGCGATTCTGATCGAAGAACTCGCGAAGCTCGGGGCCCGGACCTTTCTTCGGGTCGGAAACAGCGGGGGGCTGGCGCCCGATCTGGAACTGGGCGACCTGGTGATCACGACCGGCGCGGTTCGCGACGATGGGACCTCGCGCAGCTACGTCATTCCCGAGTACCCGGCGGTTGCCGACCACGGGATCGTCGCGGCCCTGGTCGCATCGGCGCGCGAGCGCGGGCTTCGCTTTTCGACCGGCATCACCTGGTCGCTCGACGCCTTCTACGCCCGCAACGCCGTGGTCGCGAGCGACGGATCGCTCGCCTCGATGAGCGTGGGCGGGTACTGGCCCTCGCACTTCGAGCCGCGCATTCGCGACATGCAGGCCGCGGGCGTCAAGAACTGCGAGATGGAGAGCGGCGCGCTGCTCACGCTGGCGGGGCTGTTCGGGCTCCGGGCCGGCTGTATCTGCGTGGTGTCGGACCGCACCCCCTGGCCCGGTCCCTCCGAGATCGCGATCGACCGCAACATGGATGCGTGTATCGAGGTCGCGACCGACGCGATGCTGCGCATTCTGAAGCCTTGAGTTCTTTCTCGATCTGGGCGGCGGCCGCGCTGACGCCCGAGCGGGAGCTCGAGCGGGTCCGGCTCCGCATCGAGGGCGGCAAGATCGCCGAGCTCGAAGCCGGCTGCGCGCCCGGCCCGGGAGACCGCGTCTTCGAGAATGCGAAGCTCGCGCCGGGCCTGATCGACCTGCAGGTGAACGGAGCCGTGGGCGCCGCCTATGCAACGGCCGATCCGCTGGAGCGCATACGCGCCACGCGCTTTCACCTCGAACACGGGACCACCAGCCTGCTCGCAACGCTGGTGTCGGCGCCGCTCGAGGCGCTATGTGCAGCGGCGGCGCGGCTGGCGCCCGAGGTCGACCCGGGCGGGCCGCTGCTCGGGATCCACCTGGAGGGGCCGTTTCTGGCCCCGGAGAAGTCCGGCGCACACGCGCAAGCGGCGCTCTGCGATCCGACCGCGGCGCGGGTCGAGCAGTTGCTCGAAGCGGCGGGTCCGGGGCTTCGCATGCTGACCCTCGCACCCGAGCGGCCGGGTGCGCTCGAGGCGACCGAGCGGCTGGCCCGGGCGGGCGTGGTGGTGGCGGCCGGGCACTCGGTGGCGCGCCTGGATCAACTCCGGCGCGCGGTCGACCGCGGACTCTCCTTTGTCACCCACCTGGGGAATGCCTCGGACTGGCCCTCGCGGCCGGTCGACCCGGAGCTCGGCTTCCGGGTCAGCGAGCCGGGTCTGGTGGGCGGATTCATGCTCGAGCCGCGGCTGCGCGGAAGCCTGATCCTGGACGGCTTCCACCTTCACCCGGAACTCGCTGCGGCCCTGGTCGCGCTGCGCGGCGTCACCCAGTTGGCCCTGGTGAGCGACGCGACCCCGGCCGCCGGACAGCCCCCGGGCCGCTACAAGCTCGGGGGCCTCGAGCTCCGGGTCCACGCCGGGGGCTACGTCACCAGCGGTCAGGGCCTCGCGGGCAGCCTGATCCCGCTGCTCGGGGCGGTTCGCACCGCGGTCGAGCGGTCGCCTCTGACACTGGTGCAGGCGCTCCGGATGGCGACGCTCACCCCGGCCGAAGTGATCGGGGTCGACACCCGCAAGGGCCGGCTCGAGGCCGGGTACGACGCCGATCTGCTGCTGCTCGGGCCGGCGCTCGAGCTGCTCGAGGTCTACCGAGCGGGCGAGCCGCTGGCGGCGCCCTGAAACGTTCGCGCCGTCTACCAGTCGGCTCCTGGCCGGGGGCAGGCATGGCTGGCGGGCTAGGATTCGAACCTAGATTAACGGGGCCAGAACCCGTCGTCCTACCATTGAACGACCCGCCAGCGGAGACGGGAGTATAAGTGCGGCGTTGGTGGGATCAATCCCGCCGGTCGCTCGTGGTCACGCGTGCGCGTCGATGTACGCGAGCGCTGCGTCGATGCGTACCAGGCTCCGGGCGCTTCCCAGAACGCACAGCGTCTCGAAGATTCCGGGACTCGCGGCACTGCCCGTGACCGCGACACGTACGGGCTGCGCGAGCTTGCCGAGCGGCAGTTCGCGGCGCGCGAGCACCTCGTGGATCGCGGCCTCCAGCCCCGCGTCGGTCCAGTCCGAAAGCTCCGCCAGCGTCGAGCGCAGGTCCGCGAGCACCTCGCGCGCTGCGGGCTTCAGGTGTTTGCGCGCCGCCTTGGGCTCGAACTCGACCGGGTCGTGCAGGTAGAAGCGCGCACGCTGCGCCATTTCTTCAAAAGTCCGGCTGCGCTCCCGCAACAACTCGAGCAGTCGCACCAGCGCGGCGTCGAACTCGACCGGCCCTCCGGCTTCGCGCTCCAGGAACGGGCGCGCGTAGCGCCGGAGCGTTTCCGCGGGCAGGCTCTTGATGTACTGCTGGCTCAGCCACAGGAGTTTGTCCTCGTCGATGCCGGCGGGACTCCGGCCGACGCCCTCGAGCGTGAAGCGCCGGACCAGTTCGCGGGCGTCGAAGACCTCGAGATCGCCGGATCCCCAGCCGAGCCGTGCGAGGAAGTTGAGCACGGCTTCGGGCGGGAACCCGCGTTCCCGGTAGCTCTGCACCGAGACCGAGGCCTGGCGCTTCGAGAGCTTGCGGCCGCTGGCGTCGACGAGCAGCGGCACGTGCGCGAACCGGGGGGGCTCCAGCTCGAGCGCCCGGTACAGCAGAAGCTGTCGCGAAGTGCTGGTCATGTGCTCGCGGCCGCGGATCACGTGGCTGATCCCCATCTCGTGATCGTCGACCACGACCGCCAGGTGATAGACCGGCGTCCCGTCGGTTCGCGCCAGCACGAAGTCGTCGAGTTCGGCGAGTTCCTGACCGCTCGGACCCGCGATCAGGTCGATCCAGCGCGCCTGGCCGTCTTCGGGGATGCGGAGCCTCACGCACCAGGGGCGCGGCTCGTCGGCGCCGATGGAACGGTTGCGGCAGCTCCGATCGTAGGCCGGGTTTCGCCCTTCGGCGCGGGCTCGCTCGCGCATCGCCTCCACCTCTTCGGGCGTGCAGATGCAGCGGTAGGCGTGTCCGGCGGCCAGCAGCTTCTCGACGGCCGCGCGGTAGTGCTCCAGACGCTCGCTCTGGCGCGGGATCGGGTCGGGCCCGGGTGCCGGGTCGAAGCCCAGGCCCAGCCAGTCCAGCGCCTCGAGCATCGCCGCTTCGGAGGCGCGGCTCGAGCGCGCGCGGTCGGTATCCTCGAAGCGCAGCACGAACTGCCCTTCGTGGTGGCGGGCGAAGGCCCAGTTGAAGAGCGCGGTGCGCGCGCCCCCGATGTGGAGGTCTCCGGTCGGGCTCGGCGGAAAGCGGGTGACGATGCCCATCGCCCACACTCTAGTTTGCGCCCTTCAGGCTGCCAGCTTGACATCGAATCAGGCCCGGTCTATTGACAGTTCGCGCGCCCGGCAGGCTCGTGAGCGGCTCCGCTCCAGCGGGCGCAGGGTGCTGCGGGTTGGATCTGATGGGTGCCCTCTCGATCTGCCTCGAAAACCTGACGGAAACGCCCAGGCGCTTTCTGCTTGTAGGGGATCACGACTGGTGGAGCCGTTGCCGCAAGATTCTGAAAGAGCCCGAGTCGGTGATCGAGGATCCGTTTCGGCTCGCGATCGAGGGGCACCGGATCGGGGCGAGGCTGCTCTTTCGGGGATCGATCGCGGGCAGCGCGACCCTCACCTGCGGGCGTTGCCTCGAACCCTATGTGCAGGCGTTCGACGAGCCCCTGCAGCTGCTGCTCGAGCCCGCACCCGCGGGCGAGCGCCTGCCGGAAGGCGGGCTGGAGCTCGACCCGGAGGATGCGGCGCTCGGGCGTTACCAGGGAGACGAGATCGATCTGGACGCGCCGGTGCTCGAGTTGCTCGCGCTCGCGTGGCCCGTGCAGCCGCTATGTTCAGAGACGTGCCGGGGGCTCTGCTCCGGGTGCGGGACGAACCTCAACCAGCGCTCGTGCGAGTGCGAAGCAGGGACGGCCAGGAGGCCGTTCTCGGGGCTTCGTGAGCTGATCGAGCGATCCCGCTCCGGTCGGGACGAGGCCGGGGAACGAAGGCGAAGGCGATGAACGAACCCAAGAAGCGCAAGTCAAAGGCCCGCAGTCGGATGGGGCGCTCGCACCATGCGCTGAAGCCGGCCAACTGCTCTGCCTGTCCCCAGTGCGGGGCGGGCCGGGTCTCTCACCGCGCCTGCCCGGAGTGCGGGCACTACCGCGGCCGGCAGGTCTTCGAAGTCGCCAAGGAGTCGGAGGTCTAGGCCGGCCGGGATGCCCCGGCCCCGCCCACGCAAGCCATGCTCGCGATCGTGTTCCCGGGACAGGGTTCGCAGACGCTCGGAATGGCCTGCGACTTCGCGGAGCGCTTCCCGGAGTCGCGGGCAGCGCTCGAGGAGGCGGACGAGGCCTTCGGCGGTCCGCTTCGCGAGTGGATCGAGCACGGCCCCGAGGAGCGACTGCGCCGCACCGAGGTCACGCAACCGGCGATCCTGGCGGCCTCGATCGCGGTGTATCGGGCGATCGCGCCGCGGCTCCCCGGCCCCGCGGCGTTCCTGGCCGGGCACAGTCTCGGCGAGTACACGGCCCAGGTCGCGGGCGGTGGCCTGGAACTGGCCGAAGCCGTGCGGCTGGTCCGCCGCCGGGGCGCGCTGATGCAGGAAGCCGTGCCCGAAGGCGAGGGGGCGATGGCGGCCGTGCTCGGACTTTCGGCGGACGAGGTGGCCGGCATCTGCGATGCGACCGAGGGGGTGGTGTCGCCCGCCAACCTGAACGCGCCGGCTCAGACCGTGATCGCGGGAGCCCGGGGCGCGGTCGAGGCCGCGGCCTCCGCGCTGCGCGAGGCCGGCGCCAGACGCGTGGTTCCGCTCGACGTGTCGGCGCCCTTTCACTGCGAGCTGATGGCTTCCGCGCAGGAGAAGCTGGCGCCCGAGCTTGCCGCCGCGGGATTTCGCGACCTCGCGGTGCCGGTGGTTTCGAACGTGACGGCCGAGCCCTACCGGGCCGCGGCCGAGGCGCGCGAGCTCCTGCGACGCCAGGTCTGTGCGCCCGTGCGCTGGGTCGGGTGTGTCGAGCGGCTGGTGCGCGAAGGCGTCCGCGTGCAGCTCGAGCTGGGTCCGGGAAGGGCGCTGACCGGACTCGCGTCCAGGATCGACCGCGGCCTTGCGCGCGCGCGGGTCTCGACCGTGGCCGAGGCCGACGCGGCGTTGCGGCAGGTCGAGGAGGCCCTGGCTTGAGTCTCGATTCGTTCGCAGACCGCGTGGCCCTCGTCACGGGGGGCTCCCGCGGAATCGGCCGCGGGATCGCGCTCGAGCTGGCGCGCTCGGGGGCGGCGGTCGTGTTCAGCTACCGCACCAGCCCGGAGGGCGCGGAGCAGACGCGGAAGGAGATCGAGCAGAGCGGCGGCCAGGCCACAGCGCTCGAGTGCGACGTGGCCGACCTCGAGGCCGTGCAGGGCCTCGTCGCCTCGGTCCAGGAGCGGCACGGAAGGCTCGACATCGTCGTGAACAATGCCGGGATCACGCGCGACCAGCTGATCGCGCGAATGAAGCCCGAGGACTTCGACGATGTGATCGCCACGAACCTGCGCGGTACCTGGAACCTCTGCCGCACCGCGCTGCGACCGATGCTGCGCGCTCGCTGGGGACGGCTCATCAATCTCTCTTCGGTGATCGCGAGCATGGGCAATCCGGGCCAGAGCAACTATGCCGCGAGCAAGGGCGGCATCGAGGCGCTGACCCGATCGCTCGCCCAGGAGGTCGGGAGCCGCGGCATCACCGTGAATGCGGTCGCTCCGGGCTTCATCGAGACCGAGATGACCCGGGGCCTCTCGGACGAGGTGCGGGCCGGCTTGCTGGACCGGATTGCGCTCGGGCGTCTTGGGTCTGTCGAGGAGGTCGCCCGAACGGTACGTTTCCTGGCCTCGGAGGACGCCGCCTACATTTCCGGCCAGGTGATTCACGTGAACGGCGGCATGGCGTAGACGGCTTCTCGCCTGAGAGCGCGAGTGGCTGGGGAGAACAGCATGGCAGTCGAGGACAAGATTCGGGATATGATCGTCGAGCAGCTCGGGGTAACGGCCGAAGAAGTCGTGGTGGAAGCTTCCTTCATCGACGATCTCGGTGCGGATTCGCTCGACATCGTAGAGTTGGTGATGGCGATCGAGGAGGAGTTCAGCCTCGAGATTCCGGACGAGGAGGCGGAGCGGATCCAGACGATCCAGGACGCGATCTCCTACGTCGAGGAGCGCACCAGCAAGGAGTGAGGCTCGGGTGTCACCGCGTTTGACCAGCCGTTCGATCGAACTCCGGCGCGTCGTCGTCACGGGCCTGGGGAGCGTGACGCCGCTGGGGAACGACGTGGCGACGAGCTGGGAGGGCGTGCTCTCCGGCACCTCGGGCGTGGGCTTGATCCAGTCCTACGACACCGAGCACTTCCCGGTCAAGATCGCGGCCGAGCTCAAGCACTTCGACCCGAGCGGCGTGGTCGACAAGAAGGACATCCGCCGCCTGGATCCGGTGCTGCTCTACGCGCTGGTCGCCGCTCAGCAGGCGGTGGACGATTCCGGTCTCAAGCTCTCCGAAGAACTCCTGCCGCGCATGGGGGTGTTGGTCGGATCCGGGATCGGGGGACTCCGGACGATCGAGCAGAACCACACCATCCTGCTCGAGCGCGGACCCCGCCGGGTGTCGCCCTTCCTGATTCCCCACCTGATCACGAACATGGCGGCCGGACTGATCTCGATTCGCTTCGGGGCCCGGGGACCGAACTCGTGTGTGGTGACGGCCTGTGCGACCGGGAGCCACTGCCTGGGGGAGGCCTTCCGGCTGATCCAGCGGGGCGATGCCGAGGTCATGATTGCGGGAGGGGTCGAGGCTCCGATCCAGCCGCTCGGGATGGCCGGGTTTGCAGCGCTGCGCGCGCTTTCTACGCGGAACGAGGAGCCCGAGCGCGCCAGCCGCCCCTTCGATGCGGGACGGGACGGATTCGTGGTGGGAGAGGGCGCCGGGATCCTGGTGCTCGAGAGCCTGGAGGCTGCGCTCGCGCGCGGCGCCCGGATTCACGCCGAGATCGTGGGCTACGGCATGTCGAGCGACGCCCACCACATGACGGCCCCTCCCACGGACGGCCAGGGCGCGCAGGACAGCATGCTGCGCGCGCTCTCGGATGCGGGACTCGACGCGGCCGACATCGATTACATCAACGCGCACGGGACCAGCACGCCATTCAACGACCGAACCGAGACCTTCGCGATCCGGCAGGTGTTCGGCGAGCACGCCGAGCGACTCGCCGTATCCTCGTCGAAGTCGATGATCGGGCACGCCCTCGGCGCGGCCGGCGGAATCGAGGCGATCTTTACAGTGCTGGCGTTGCGCGAGGGCATTTTGCCCCCGACGATCAATTACGAGGACCCCGACCCGGAGTGTGACCTGGACTACGTGCCGAACACGGCTCGCCGGGCAGCGATTCGGACGGCCCTCTCGAATTCGTTCGGGTTCGGCGGGACCAACACCACCTTGGCGCTGGCGCGCTGGGACCCGGAGCAGGACTGAGCGGATCGTCCGCAGGAGTTCGGCGTGCACTGCCCACGTTGTGATCACTCGGATACGAAGGTGATCGATGCGCGCAACCAGCGCGATGCACCCGTCAAACGCCGCCGCCGGGAGTGCTCCGAATGTGGCCGCCGTTTTACCACCTACGAACGGATCGAGGACCTGCTTCCGATGGTGGTCAAGCGCGATGGACGCCGCGAGATCTTCGATCGACGCAAGGTCATCGCCGGAATCCGGAAGGCGTGCCAGAAGCGACCGGTGAGCGCGAACATGATCGAGGAAGCCACGCAGCGGGTCGAGCGCGTCCTGCTCGACCTCGGCGAGCGAGAGGTTCCGTGCGTGCGCATCGGAGCAGAGGTGCGCGCGGAGTTGCGCGCGATCGATTCGGTGGCCTGGATCCGCTTCAGTTCGGTGTACCTGGACTTTCGTACCATCGAGGAATTTCGCGCGGCGCTCGACGAACTCGATGCCGAACGCGGTGACGAAGGCTGAACCGGTTTCCGCAGACGCCCGCTGGATGCGCGAGGCGTTGGCCCTGGCTCGTCGGGGCCGCGGACGCACGGCACCGAACCCGATGGTCGGCGCGGTGCTGGTTCGCGCGGGCCGCCGGCTCGCCGGGGCCTATCACGCGCGCGTGGGCGGCGCGCACGCCGAGGCGCGCGCGATCGCGCGCGCGGGCAGCGCGGCGCGCGGGGCGACGCTCTACGTCACCCTGGAACCCTGCGCGCACGTCGGCCGTACGCCACCCTGCATCGATGCGGTGCTCGCGGCCGGGCTGAGCCGGGTCGTCGTCGGAATGCGGGATCCGGATCCCCGCACGCGTGGGACATCGCTGCGCAGGCTGCGCCGGGCGGGGGTTTCGCTTCGGGTCGGGGTCGAGCAGAAGGCCTGCCGATCGCTGAACGCGGGCTACCTCTCTCGACTGGAACGCGGCCGGCCGTTCACGACGCTGAAGCTTGCGGCGAGTCTCGATGGGCGCATCGCGACCTCGCGCGGCGAGTCTCGCTGGATCACGGGTCCGGAGTCGCGCGCCTTCGTTCACCGCCTGCGGCGGGAAACCGACGCGGTGGCGGTCGGGTCCGCGACTGCGCTCGCCGACGACCCTCGGCTCTCGGCTCGGAGTCGGGGCCGTGTGGTGCACCGGCCGACCCGGATCGTGATCGATTCCGGGCTCACGCTTCCGGTCCGGGCGAAGCTGTTGCGCGAGCCGGGCCCGGTCTGGATCCTGACCGCCCGGAACGCCGCGAAGCAAGCGCGGGAACGGCTCGAGCGGTTGGGTGCCCGGATCGTCCCGGTCCGGCGCCGCGCGGGCCACCTCGACCTCGGCGCTGCCTGGCGCAAGCTCGGAGCCCTCGGCGTGAACGACCTGCTCGTCGAAGGGGGCGGCGGCCTCGCCGCGGCGCTGCTGCGCGCAGGGCTGGTCGACCGCCTGCACCTGTTCCTGGCTCCGAGCCTGATCGGCGGAGACGGCCGCGCGGTGCTGGCATCGCTCGGGGTCGGGCGCCTGCGCGATGCGCGCGCGCTGCGAGACCTGCGCGTGCGCCGTCTGGGCTGCGACCTTTTGCTCTCGGCGGAGCTCGGGAGCAGATGATAGAGTCGCCGAATGCGGACCTTCGAGTCGAACCTCTCCGCCGGACAGCTTCGGGTCGCGGTTGTCGCGGCCCGCTTCAATCAAGAAGTCGCACGGAAGCTCGTCGATGGCTGCCTCGAGCGGCTCTCGAAACTCGGCTGTGCCGAGGTCGATCTGCTCTGGGTACCGGGTGCGTTCGAGCTCCCGCTCGCGGCGCGCGCGGCGCTCGAGACCGGTCGCTACGATGCGGCCGTCGTGCTCGGGGCCGTGATTCGCGGTGAGACTTCCCACTTCGACTACGTCTGTCGCGCGGCGACCGACGGTGTGATCGAGCTTCAGGCCGCGCTCGGACTTCCGGTTGCGTTCGGGGTGCTCACGACCGACACGCTCGATCAGGCGCTCGCGCGTGCGGCGGCGCCCGGTTCCTCCGGCCTCAACAAGGGCGTAGAGGCGGCCGAGGTTGCCGTTGAAATGGCGAATCTGCTGGCCGCGCTGCGCGGCGGAGACTGAGCCGTGAGCTCGGGACCTCGCCGGCAGGCGCGGGAGGCGGCGCTTCAGGTGCTCTACTCCCTGGATAGCGCACACAGGTTGACCCCGGAGTTGGCCGAGCAGGCGCTTGCGAGGATCCGCGACGCATTTACGCTGCCACTTCGGGCGCGTGAACGCACCATGCAGCTGACGACAGGCGTGACCCGGAACCTGAAGCAAATCGACGAGCGGGTGGCCACGGCGAGCACGCACTGGAAGCTGCACCGGCTCGCCCGCGTGGATCGCAACGTGATTCGGATTGCGACGTACGAACTGCTCTTCGAACCCGAGACCCCGCACGAGGTGATCATCGACGAGGCGGTTGCGATCGCGCGTCGCTTCGGCGGCGAGGAGTCCCAGGCGTTCGTGAACGGGGTTCTCGACCTGATCGCGCGCGATCGGGCGGGCCACGTGGAGTGAGACGCGCCGGCCCGCAGCCACGCAAGGTCCTCGAACTCGGGTTGTTTCGCGGGCCCGCGATCCGCGCGCCCGCCGCGACCCTGATGCTGCTGGTGCCGCGGGACGAGCGGCCTCTCCGGGGCGACGCGGGACGGGTCGACTGGCGTCTCTGCGGCCGCATCTCGGAGTTGCTGCTCTCCGAGTTCACCCGCGGGGACTTCGGCGAGGCGACGCTCTTGCCCGCGGGCCCGCTGCTTCCGGCCGAACGGATTCTGCTATTCGGCGTCGGCGACGCGCGAGCGCTGCAATCCCACGGGGTCTGGCGGTGCCTGCGTGCGGCCGTTCCGAGGCTCCTGGCCATCGGGACCCGGGACCTGTCGATCGCGTTTCCCGAGAGCATCGACCTCGCCCGGCACGCTTCGAGTGCGCTCGGCGGATTGCTCGAGGGGATTTCGGCCGAGCACGGGTCGCTGCGGATGCGGGCCGTGCTTCCGAATGCGGACCAGCATACGGCGGCGCTGCGCCACGCGACGAACGAGGTGGCGCGGGCGGCTTCGCGCTCCGGGGTCCTGCTCGAGGTGGAGTGGATCCGGGATCCCGCCGACCCGGGTGTGTCCGCTGAGGGTCCTTTCGCGTAGCCAGCGGAAGCGCGCGCCAGCAACTGCGCCCCGCTGAAACGCGCGATGCCTTCGGTCGCGGGGGTTCGCGCGGAGTTGCGCCGGCTCCCGGTAAAGAGGGTCGTCGAAGTCTCCGATGCAACGAGTTGGCAGATCACTTTCCGGGAGACTCGTTTGGTCGCTCGCTGCCCACGCTGTCAGGTCCGCTACAAGGTCGCGCGCGAGGAAATCGGGCCCCGTGGCTCGCGCCTGCGCTGTACCCGATGCGAGTTGGTGTTCCGGATCGAAGTCCCGTTTGACCGCTCCGCTTCGCAGCAGCCGGCGGAACAGCCGGGGCTCGACCCGGACGCGCCGCGCGCACTCTTCGTCGAGGCAGACGAGAACCTGGCCAAGCGCTGCTCCGACTTCCTGTACGCGCGCGGGCTGCGCTGCGAGGTCGTGACGGATGGCGATGTCGCGCTGCTCTCGCTGCTCCGAAATCCGCCCCGCCTGGCCCTGATCGGCGCTTACGCGTCGGGTCTCGGGCCCCGGGATCTGATCGAGGCCACGTGCCTGGCCTCCGATCTGCGCGAGGTTGTTTTGGTGCGGGTCGCGTCCGTGGAAGGCGCACGCATACCCCCCGGGAGCGAGTCGGTCCAGCTGCTGGAGCCGCCGGATCTGCCCGAGGGCCTGGCCCCCGTTCTCGCGGCGCTCGATCTCGGAGCGAACGCGCAGGCAGCGCCGCGGCCGGCTGCGCCGCTGGTGAACGCGGCGCGGGCAGCGTCGGCGGCCGATCCCGAGGTCGCGGCCGCCGAACGGCTCGCGCGGATCGTGATCGCCGACATCATCCTCTACAACGAAGCCAGATTCGACGCCGCGGTCGAGCAGGGCGACCTCGGCGAACGACTCAAGCCCGAACTCTCCGAGGCCCGCGCGCTGTTCGAGGCCCGGGTGTCCCCCGCGCTGCGTGCAGACAGGGACTTCCTGAACGATGAAATCGAGTTGCAGGCATCGCGTCGTCGGAGGCGCGAGCAGGCCGGTCGCTAGCGGCCGAGCTTGTCCCCGCCGGCCTGCGCCCCAACGGGCCGACACCTATACTCCCGGACGTGAGCATCCTGATTGTGGGCGGGGGGGAGATCGGGTCGACCCTGGCGTCCCGTCTGGCCACCGAACGCAAGGACGTCATCCTCATCGAGTCCAGCGAGACGCGCTGCCGCGAACTTCGGGAGAGCGCCGACATCCAGGTCATCTGTGGCAGCGGCGCGCAGCCCGGGGTCCTGCGCTCCGCCGGGCTCGAGCATGTCGACATGCTGATCGCGGTCACCGCGTCGGACGAGGTCAACCTGGTCGCGTGTCTCGTCGCCGCCCAAGAGGCCGTGATTCCGACGAAGATCGCGCGCGTGCGCGATCCCGATCTCGCGGAAGCGGTCCCCGGGATCTTCGGTGCCCACCCGCTAGACCTGGCCATCAATCCCGAGGAAGTCGCCGCGCGCGACATGCTCGAGGTCCTGCGCGTGCCGGGAGCGGCCGGCGTTTTCGAGTTCGCAGATGGACGGGTGCAGGTGGTCTGCTTCGCGATCGACGGCCCCTGCGCGGCCGACGGCGTAAGACTCTCGGACCTGCGTTCGAAGCTCGGCGCGGAGTGCAATATCGTGGCGGTCTCGCGCCGGGGTAAGCTGCTGATTCCAGATGGCTCGACCGACCTCCGCGAGGGCGACCGGATCTACGCCGCGGGGCAGCCCGACGCGCAACGAGCGCTCGCCGCCTTCGTGGGGAAAAAGGGCGCCGCTCCCCGGAGCGTGGTGATCAACGGCGGCGGCAACGTCGCTTACTACCTGGCCCGGATGCTCGAAGAGCGTGAACTGGCGGCCAAAATCATCGAACCGCGTGAGGAACGCTGCAAGTTTCTGGTCGAGCATCTCGAGCGGAGCGTCGTCATCCAGGGAACCGCCTCGGATCCGTCGTTGCTACGCGAGGAGAGAATCGGCGAAGCGGACGTATTCGTGTCTCTGACCGGTTACGACGAGGAAAACGTTCTGTCCGGACTGCTTGCCAAGCGGGCGGGCGCGTCCCGGGTCGTGAGCCTCATCAACCGGTCTTCCTACGCCGGGCTGGTCCCGGCCCTCGGCATTGATGCCGTGGTCAGCCCGAACCTCGCGGCCGTTTCCGCGATCCTCCAGTTCATTCGCAGAGGCAAGGTGTTGTCGGTGACGACGATCGCGGACGGAGCCGCGGAGGCGCTCGAAATCGTCGCGCTCGAGACTTCGGAGATCGTCGGCAGGCCGCTGCGCGACGTCGGATTCCGGGATACCGTCGTAGGTGCGATCGTGCGCGGCGAGCAGGTGATCATCCCGTCGGGCGACGACGAGATTAGATCCGGGGACCGCGTGGTCCTGTTTGCGCTGCGGAGTGCGATTCCGGTGCTCGAGCGTCAGATGATGGTAAAGCTCGAGTACTTCTGAAGGGGGTCGATGCTTCGGCGGACGTTTCTACTGACGCTGCTCTGTCTGGCCCTGGCCGGCTGTGGCTACCGCTTGCTGGAGCGGCCGGCTGCGGGGACCTCGGCGGGCCCGGGTTCCGAGCAGGTCGAAATTCGCATGTTCGAGAACCGGAGCGACCAGGCGGGCGTCGAGGGTCTGTTCGCGGTTGCGCTGGCCGAGGAGTTCGCCCGCCGGGGCAACTTCGAGCCCGTCGTGCGTGCGGGCGGGGAGCAGGCTCTGATTCTGAGGGGCCGGATCCTCGAGGTTCGGGTGAATCCAGTGGCGTACTCTTCGGTCGGCCTGGCGCTGGAGGAGCGGATCGTGGTGGTGCTCGACGTCGAGATGGTAAGAGGCCCGGGCTTCGAGTCGGTCTGGAGGAACGGGAGCATCGAGCTAAACGCGCGCTTCCTGGCGAGTTCCGACAACGAGGTCTATGAGAATCAGAAGCAAGAGGCGCTCCGCCGGATCGCGTGGGGCGCTGCGGGCAGAATCCACGATGAGTTCCTCCAGAGCTTCTAAGACGAGCGAAGCCTTCCCGCCGGTGCTGCTTCTGGTGGGCGGGGGCGGTGTGCTGCGCGACGCGGCGATCGCGGAACTTCGGACGCGCGTGATCGGAGACGGGGCGGGCGACTTCAACGAGGACCGCTTCGATCTGTCCGCCCCGGGTTCCGATCCCGGAGACGTGCTGGCCGCGGCCGGGACCTTGCCGGTGATGGCGCCGGGTCGGCTGGTGCTGGCCCGGGGCTGCGACGATCGGCGCGCGAAGAAGTTTCGAGAGGCGCTGCTTCCCGCGTACCTGGAGGATCCGCTGCGGTCGACCTGCCTGGTGCTGATCGCCGAGAAGGTCGATCGCAGAAATAAGTGGGTGAAGCAGATCGGCAAGCTGGGCGAGGTTCGGGTTCTGGAGGGGCCGACCCGGCCGGCCGATCTACGGCGCTGGATCGAGGAGCGGGTGCAAGCCCGGGGAAAGCGGCCCGGACGCGGCATGGCGGCGGCGCTGCTCGACCTGGTCGGGACGGACGTCTCGCAACTGACGAACGAGATCGAGAAGGCCGCGCTCTACGTCGGCGAGCGGGACGAGATCGGGCCCGAGGACGTCGCCCGGGTCGCGGGCCAGCTTCGGGCACGATCCGTCTTCGAACTCACCGACGCGATCGGGGCGCGCCGGCTGGGGCCCGCGCTCGGGACCCTGGCCCAGCTCCGAGCACAGGGAGAGGCCCCTCTGGCCGTGTTGGGAGCGCTCGCCGGCCACTTCCGCCGGCTGGCGCGCGCGCGCGAGTGCCAGCCGCTGGAACCGGGGGAGGTGCAGCGGCGCCTGGGCGTGCATCCGTATGCGGCCCGCAAGCTGGCCGAGCAGGCGCGGCGTTTCGAACCTCAGACCCTGCGCCGCTGTCTCGCCGCGGTTCAGCATGCGGACTCGGCGCTCAAGGGCGGCGTCTCGCTGCCACCTCACCTCGTGATCGAGCGGTTCGTCCTCTCCGTGTGCGCGTGACGCTCCGGTTCGCCGCCCGGGGCCGCGAAGGACCGCTTCGCCGAAGCGCTGCTACGAGGAGCGGGCCTGCGCGCGATTCAGCAGGCGCTGGAGCTGTGAGACCATGCGAGAGACCACGCGCGTGTGCATGACGCCCTTGCCCTGTGCCTTTCGGAGCAGCTTCTGTGCAGCCTGGAACTGGGCCGGGGCGGCGTCATCCCCGGACTCCGCTCCCGCCTGCGCGAGGCGCACGGCGTTCCGGACCCGCGACCGCCAATGCCGGTTTCGGGCACGGCGCTTGAGCGACTGGCGGTGGCGCTTCTTGGCTGAGGCGTGAGTCGCCATGGGTTCCTCCGAGGAATCGGGTAGTTACCCCGAGGAGGCCGGCGTGTCAACGTCGGCGCTCGCCCCGGTCGCCCGCTCGTCGACCCAGGTGGGGGCTGCGACGCTGGTAAGTCGCGTGCTGGGCCTGGGACGGGACATCGTGCTGGCGAACGTCTTCGAGCGGGGCGTGACCGACGCCTTCTTCATGGCGTTCATGATTCCGAACCTGTTTCGGCGGCTGGTGGGCGAGGGCTCGCTGACGACCGCGTTCGTGCCGGTCTTCACGGGCTGTCTGCGCCGTTCACGAGACGAGGCCCGCCGTTTCTTCAGCACCACCTGGGCGCTGGGTGCGGGGCTCGGCCTGGCGATCACGCTCGGCGGAATCCTGCTGGCCGACCCGCTCGTCAGCCTGTTTGCGCCCGGCTTCTCGCTCGAGCCCGGCAAGCACGCCCTCACGGTGATGCTGCTCCGCTTGTGCTTCCCGTACATCTTCTTCCTGGTTCTGGTCGCACTGGCGATGGGGGCCCTGAATGCGCTCGGGCACTTTCTGGCTCCTGCGATCGCCCCGGTTCTGCTCAACCTGTCGCTGATCACGGGGGCCGCCCTGGGCGCGGCCGGGTTCTTCTTTCCCGCCCAGCCGGTTCTGGTGCTCGGCCCCGCGGTGATCGTCGCGGGCGCGCTCCAGGTCGCGCTCCAGTTGCCGTTCCTGAGCGCGCACGGGATGCTTCCGCGTCCGGCCCTGGAGGTCCGCGCGCCCGCGGTTCGGCGCCTCGGAACCCTGATGCTGCCCGCGGTGCTGGGTGCGTCGGTGTTTCAGCTCAACATTCTGATCTCGCGCATCCTGGCGTCTTTCCTCGGGAGCGGAGCGGTCTCGTATCTCTACTACGCCGACCGTCTGCTCGAGTTGCCGCTCGGGATCTTCGTCGTCGCGCTCGGCACGGGCAGCCTTCCGACCTTCTCTCGACTGGCAAAGGCGGGTTCCCAGGCGGCGTTGCGCGAGACCTTCTTCGGCACCCAGTTCCTCGTGCTGGCGCTCGCGCTGCCTTCCACCGTCGGGCTGGTGCTTCTCTCGGAGCCGCTGATGGGGGTGCTCTTCTCCTGGCGGGTCGAACTCTTCGACGCGGTTGCGGTTGCGGGCACCGGCCGCGCGCTCTTCCTCTACGCGCTCGGCCTGGCGCCGATCGGGGTTGCGCGCATCTGTGTCGGCCTGTGTGTCGCGCATGAGAACACGCGCGATCCGGCACGGGCCGCGGTGTTCTCGCTGGTGGTGAACGCGGGCGCCGCCCTGCTCTTGATCGGCCCGTTGCCCCCGGAGGGACTCCCGGCCGCGCTCGCGTTCCTGCAGTCGTGGTGGACGGTTCTCGATCTCGGGTATCCGGGCCTCGCGCTGGCGGCTTCGATCGCCTCGCTCGCGAACGCGGCCTACCTGGGGCTGGTGGTTCGTCAGCGCTACGGCATCCGGCTCCGGCGTCCGGACTTCGAGCGACTGCTGCGGCTGGTCGTGGCCAGCGCCGTCATGGGCGTTGTCCTTGGCGCGGCTCAGCAGTTCTGGCCGGTTCCGCCTGAGGCATCGCTGCGGGGCTTTACACGGCTCGGGAGCTACGTGGCGGGGGGCCTCGCCGTTTATCTGCTGATGCTTCGTGTCCTGGGCAGCCCTGAACTCGAGGCCCTCGTTCGCGTGCTGCGCCGCCGCTAATTCCGACTCCGGCCGGGGCCTGCGTTTCTTCAGCGGCGGCCCTGCAATTCCGAAAAGAAGCTCGGTGTCGGAGCTTTAGAGGGGGACACGGGTGTTCTTTGGGCGGAGCTTCCTGTGGCCGGGCGTATTTGCGCTCTGGCTCGTCGCGTCCCTGACGCCCGCACCAGCCGGGGCGAGCCAGAGCGACCCGCTCGAGGTGCCTCGCGGGCCCCTGCCGACCCCGGAGCTTCAAGGCGACCCGCGCATCCAACTCGATGCGGCCGCCGAGGCCTGGCGCGAGCGCGGCTACCGGGACCTGCCCGTGCTGGCCTGGGCCAGCCTCGCGGCTTCCGAGGACGGCTGGGATCCTGTTCTGCTGGCGCGCGCCGCGGAGTTCGCCCCGGACGTTCCGGCGATCCGACTCGAGGTAGCGCTGCGTGCGCGCAGTCCGCAGCAGGCCCTGGCGGGGCTGCGCGCCATCTCCTCCGATTTTCCTTCGCTGGTTTGGGTCCTGACGCTCGCGGGCGGCGTGCTCGGAATCGCCATCCTCGCCAGCTCCGGGATCTTTGTGGCGATCTGCTTCGGCCGCGCGGTTGCGCTTTTGGCCCATGGACTGGGCCACCTCTCGGTGGTGCGGATCCAGCCGGCCTGGTCCGGGGTCCTGATGCTGTTCACGGGCCTCGCGCTGCTGCCGCTGTTCGGGATCGGGCCGTTGCTCGTGCTCGCGGTGGGCGGGGTGGCTGCGATGGTCTACCTGCCGCGATCCACGGCGGCCCTGGTCGCAGCCGGGCTGGCACTCTCGGGGGGCCTGCTCGGCCCGCCGCTCGAACGCTGGGGCAGCCTGGCCAGCGCGCCGGCCCGCGACGCGGGCAGCTTCGCGGCCTGGAGGGCCGAGCGCGGGCAGCCGCTTCCGGGCGATCTCGAGCGACTGGAATGGGCTCTCGGTCAGAGGCCCGGTGATCCGCTGCTCTCGATCGGGCTCGCCTCGATCTGGAAGCGGGCCGGAGACCTGGGTCGCGTGCTCGACGTGCTGGCAGACCTGGACCCGGCAGCTGCGACCCCGGTGCGCGCGCGGGCGGAGAATCTGCGCGGAATCGTGTGGCTCGCACGCGGGCAGGTCGAGCGTGCGGTCGCGGCGTTCGAGATGGCCGGCGCAGCCGAACCTTCTGCCGTGACCCTGTACAACCTCTCGCAGGCACATGGGCGGGCGCTTCGGCTTGGGGAGCAGACCGCCCTGTACTCGCGTGCGACCGAACTCGAGCCCGAGTTGATCGCGAACTACACCCGTTTCAGCGGCACCAACGTCCACCGCTTCCTGATCGATGCCCCGCTGCCCGTCACGGCCTATCTGGCCGCGGCGCTCGCGCCCTCCGACGCAGGTGCGGCGTTCGCCTCCTCGGTGCGGCAGGCGCTGCTCGGCGTCTCGATTCCGGACTGGGGCTGGATGCTGCTGCCGGGCCTGGCCGTGCTCGGTCTGCTCCTCCGCCGCGAGTCCCTGACACTGTGCTCGGCCTGTCTTGGCCAGATCTGCGCGCGCTGCACGGGCGGCAAGAGCGCGGACCGGGTCTGTGCCCGCTGCCAGCGCGCCCGGACCCCGGATCCCGAGACCGATGCCGCGGTTCGGGCCTGGCAGATCGGGCGGATTCGTTCCCGCCAGGGTCACGTGAGGCGCGCGCTGGCCGGCCTCGCGCTGCTGCTTCCGGGTGCCGCACACGTCCTGGAGGGAAGAAGCCTCGCGGGACTGGCACGCCTGCTGCCCACCACGCTGGCGGCCGCCCTGTGCATGCTGGTGCTTCAGGCTCCCATGCCGAGCGAGATCGGTCTGCCGCTGGCGCGCGCGGTCCTGGTGTTCGGGCTCGGGAGCCTTGCGCTGCTCTATGCCGCATCGCTTCGGGAGGCGTTCCAGCGACTCACGCAGCCGCGAGACCTGAGATGAGTCTGCACGGGGTGCTCTCGGACTTCGGCCTGGCCGAGGTGTTTCAACTGATCTCCCACCAGCGGAAGTCGGGGACGCTCGAGGTCACGCACGACGGGCGCGTAATCACGGTCGGGTTCTTCGAGGGATCCGTGCAGAGTGCGGCGCCGGCCTCCGACCGTCCGGACGGCGCGCTCGGCGAATTCCTGGTTCAGTCCGGCGCGCTTTCCGAACCCGCGCTCGAGCAGGCGTTCCGCCAGCAGGCGGGCACGCTCAAGCCCCTGCGCCAGCTGCTGGACGGCTCGGGGCAGCTTCCCGCGGCGGACTTTGACGAGATCGCGGCGTTGCTCACGCGGGAGACACTGTTCGGCCTGTTCGGGTGGGACGACGGGAGCTTCCGCTTCGGTGCGCAACAGCGAGACTCCGCCCCGGACGCGGAGCTGCTCGGTACCGAAGCTATACTGCTCGACACGCTGCGGATGCGCGACGAGTGGCCCGGGCTCGCGCGCAAGCTCCCCGACGGCTCGCTGCGGGCCGTCACGACCGTGAGCATCGAGGACTTTCATGCCCGCAAGGCGCGGCTGGCAGCCGAAACCGGAATTTCGGCCGAGCGACTCGAGCGACTCTTCACGGCCGCGGAGGGGCGTCTCCCGGCGCGCCGGGTGATTGCGCTGTCGCGGCTCGGCACTTTCTCGGGGACGCAGGCGCTCTGCGCGATGCTCGAAGCCGGCCTGCTCCGCCTCGATTCGCCGGAACCGGACGCCTCCGACCCCGCCCAGCCGGTGGCCCGAAGGCGGCCCGGCTTTGCGGCTGGGGTGATCGCGGTCGCGGCCGGCGTGGTGCTGCTGATGGCCCTATTGCCCGACGTCCGTAGGGAAGACCACCCAGTTCCAGCAGGCGTACTGCGAGAGGCAGGCTCCTGGCTGGAGGAGGAGCATATCCGGCTGGAACTGGAAGCCCACCGCTGGCGGACCGGGCAGTATCCGTCGGCGCTCGATCAGCTCAGCCGGGACGCGCGCGCGCGCTTGGCGGGCCGCGGGCGCGGCGAGTACATTTATTTCCGGTCTGCGGCAGGTTACCGGCTCTCGCGTGCGCTTCGCTAGCCCGAAATGGGCTCCCCGGGCCCCGCCCGCTGCCCCGAAACGGAGCTTTCTTTGACCGAGCAGGAAACCCTGGTTCTCGAAGACAACAGCCTGGCCCAGCTCGTCTACGGTCAGAACGACTCCAACCTGCGGGCGCTCGAGGAGGAGATCGACGTGGAGGTGCAGGCGCGCGGGAACCGGGTGCGCTTCAAGGGCCCCGAGCTCGAAACCAAGCTCGCGAAGCGCGTGCTGCTGGACCTGTACGAAATGGCCCGGGCCGGGATCGAGATCAAAGAGGAGATCGTGGTCCAGGCGCTGCGGCTCGGATTGGATGATGCCTCGGTCGGTGTGAAGTCCCTGTTCGATGGGACCGCGATCCGGGTGGGACGCCGGCGCCGGATCATTCCCCGGACCCCGAACCAGCGGCGTTACATCGAGATGATCCGTGCTTCGGACCTGACCTTCGGGATCGGGCCAGCCGGAACCGGCAAGACCTATCTGGCGATGGCCATGGCCGTGCACGCGCTGCACCAGCGCGAGGTCGGTCGCATCGTCCTGACCCGGCCCGCAGTCGAGGCCGGCGAGAAGCTCGGCTTCCTGCCCGGCACGTTGTTCGACAAGGTCGATCCCTATCTACGGCCGCTCTACGACGCGCTGCACGACATGATGGACCCCGACGAGGTCGGACGCCGGATGGAGCAGCGGGTGATCGAGGTGGCGCCGCTCGCGTTCATGCGGGGCCGCACGCTGAATGATTCCTTCGTCATCCTCGACGAAGCGCAGAACACGACCTCGGAGCAGATGCAAATGTTCCTGACGCGGCTCGGCTTCGACTCGATGGCGGTCGTGAACGGTGACGTCACCCAGGTCGATCTGCCGCGCGGTACGCGCTCCGGGCTCATCGAGGCCCAGGGCTTGTTGCGCGAGGTCGAGGGCATCGAATTCGTCCAGTTCACGGAGCGGGACGTCGTGCGCCACCCGCTGGTCCAGCAGATCGTTCTCGCGTACGAGCGGCGGGACCAGTCTCGGGAGCTCTAGGGGAAGCGTCGTGGCAAAAGCGGAATCGACGCTCGGCAACGATCCCAAGTTAGAGGAAGCGCGGCTCAGAGCGCGGCGGCGGCGCTTGCTGCTCCTCTGCGCCGTCGCGGCGAGCCTTGTCCTGGCCGCGATTTTGACGCTCCAGGTTTCGAACGGTGGCCCGGTTCCGATCGGAGCCAGTATTCAGCAGCCGGGCGAGATCGCCGAACGCAGCTACAAGGCACCGAACGAAGTCACGCTCGTCGATCGCCAGGCGACGGAAGAAGTTCGGCGAGCTGCGCTCGAACAAGCCTCGATCGTGTACGACTTCGACGCCGGCCGTGCGCTCGAACTTCGGGGGAGGCTCGGGGACGCCTTTGCGGCGGCGCGGGCGGCCCTGGAGAAGGAGGCCCCGGAGGGAGGCGAGGCGGAAGCCGCGATCGATCCGGGTGAGGCCTTCGTCGCTGCGCTCGGAGAGGAAGTCGAAGTGTCGGCCCGCGGCCTAGCGGTGCTCGGGAAGTCGGATTTCCGCGAGCAGGACGAGCGCGGACTGGTGGCGCTCGTGGTCCCCGTGGTCGCGCGCATGATCGTGGGCGATCCACAGGAACTCGCGCGCCACGGCGCAAGCCGAACCGTCCTGGTGCGAGAACTCGGTGCCGAGGACGAGCAGCGTCTTCTGGATTCGGAGGCCGTACTCTCACAGCCCGAGGCGGTAGCCCAGCTTCGCGGCCAGGCGGCTTCGGTCCTCGAGGGCCGTCCGAGGCGGGAGCGGAAGGCGCTTGTCGCGATTGCGGAGGGCATGCTGCGGCCCAACCTGCAGATCAACCTGCGCGCCACCGACGAGCGCCGTCAGGCCGCCGCGGACGGGGTCAAGGAGGTGACGATCACGCTGCGCAAGGGCGAGATCATCGCGCGCGACGGGGACCCGCTCACAGAGCGCCACGTCTGGATCCTGAAAGGGATTCAGGATCAGGCCCGGACCACGAACCAACTCGCGGGTTTCATCGCCGTTGCGCTGCTGATCTTCATCGTCGTCTCGGTGCTGTGGCGCTTCGCCAGCCATGGGATCGAGAGCTTTCCGAGAGGTATCAAGGACGCGGGCTTTCTCCTCTCGGTGCTGATCGTGACCGCGCTCGGGACGCGGCTCGGGCTCTTCCTGTGCGAGGCCGTCGGAAACTCGCGCGACCTGGCCCCGCTTTTTCCCGACACCCCGGAGCCTCTCTACTACGTGATTCCGGTCGCCGCGGCGACGATGCTGGTCCGGACGATTCACAGCGCGGAGACGGCCGCAGTCTTCGCCGTGGCCGCGTCCATGCTGGCGGGTCTCCAGATGGCCAACGAGCTGTCCTATGCGCTGTTCGTGCTGGTCGGTTCGCTCACCGCCGCCGTCGGGGTCGCTCGCGTGACGCAGCGCGGGACCCTGCTCCGAGCCGGGGTCCGGGTCGGGGTCGCCAATGCCCTGGTCGTCGCCGCACTCGAGCTTTTGGAGGCGCAGGGCGCGCCCGTTCGTTTTCTCACCGCGGTCTCGTTGTCGCTCGTGGGAGGCGCGCTCTCGGGCGTCGTCGTCGCCGGCGTCACCCCGCTGGTCGAAGGCATCTTCTCTTACACGACCGACGTGAAGCTTCTGGAACTCTCGAATCGCGATCAGCCGCTGCTGCGAGAACTCGAGATGCGGGCGCCCGGAACCTACCACCACAGCATGATGGTCGGACATCTTGCGGAGCGCGCTGCGGAGATCATCGGGGCCAACGCGATACTGTGTAAGGTGGCCGGCTACTACCACGACATCGGGAAGATGCGGCGCCCGCATTTCTTCGTCGAGAACGTGACGATCCACGGCGGAGAGAACCGCCACGAGAAGCTCGCGCCCTCGATCTCCGCCAAGATCATCAAGGCGCACGTCAAGGACGGACTCGAATACGGAAGAGAGAATAAGCTCTCCGGTCCGATCATGAGCGGGATCGCGCAGCACCACGGGACGAGTGTGATTCGGTTCTTCTACGAGAAGGCCAAGGAGCAGTCGGATCAGGACAAGGAAGGCCTGGTCCAGGAGCACGACTACCGCTACCCCGGCCCGAGGCCCCAGACCTGCGAGGCCGGGATCCTGATGCTCGCGGACTCCGTGGAGGCCGCCTCTCGAACCCTGACCGACGCGACGCCCGCACGGATCCAGCAGCTTGTACAGCGGATCACCAACAACTACTTTCGCGACGGGCAGCTGAACGAGTGCAACCTGACGCTCCGGGACCTGAACGCGATCGCGCGCAGCTTCATCGAGACGCTGTCCGCAATCAAACACGCGAGGATCGACTACCCGGATCCGACCGACCCCGGGGGCCGCAGGCTCGAGGAGACGGAAGGTGAAGGTGTGGTTGAACAGCGAAGCCCGCGGGAGAAGGAGCGATCGGAGCGCCCTGCGAAAGTGCGCGATGACGACCTTAAGCGTCTTGGGCTTCCCTGAGGCGGAACTCGGCATCACGCTTGTCGACGACGTAGCGATTGCGGATCTCGCGGGTCGCTTCGGCCGTCCGGCGGCGCCCACCGACGTGCTCTCATTCTCGATGTGCGAGGGGGCGGGCGCGGAGTTTCGAGGAGAGCTCCTGGGTGACGTGGTGATTTCCATCGAGCGGGCGTCCGAGCAGGCGGCCCGGCGTTCGGTGCCGATCGATCAGGAACTCCGCGAGCTGCTGATTCACGGGCTGCTCCACCTGCTGGGAATGGATCACGAGCGGCCCGAAGACGCGCGTCGCATGCGGGAAATGGAGAAGCACCTGCGTTGGGAACTCGAGCGGCTCCCCGCCTAGGTCGCGGCCTGCGCGGATTTGCCGCCCTGGCTTTCGCGCTCTGCCTGGTGGCTGCGTTCCCGTTCCGGGCCGGAGACTTCCGCTTCGAAGCCGGAATCCTGTTCGGCTGGATCGCCCTGGTTCCGTTTGCGCTCGCGCTGCGCGGCCTCACGCCGGCCCGTGCCTTCTGGCTCGGGACCGCTTCTGGAACGCTCGCCTACGCCGGGATTCTGTTCTGGATCTACGTCGTCGTGACGGTCCACGGACACGCCGCAGCCTGGGTCGGCGTTCTGTCGGTGGCACTTCTGGCCTTCTACGTGGGCATCCACATCGGTCTGGTCGGGGCGGTGGTCGCGGCGCTCACGCGGGTGGCGGGCCGTGCGGGGTTCCTGGTCCTGCCCGCGGCCTGGGTGGTGGCCGAGCAACTGCGCAGCTTCGACCTGTTCTCGGGCTTTCCCTGGGGCTACCTCGGCTACTCAGTCTGGAAGAACGGCCCGGCCCGGGAACTGCTGCAGCTGGGCGGGGTTTACGGGGTCTCGTTTCTGCTCGCGCTTACGGCGGCTCTCGTCGCAGAGCGCCGAATCCTGGCAGCAGCGGTACTGGTGGCGGCCGCGCACCTCACCGGGTTCGCGCTCGGGGTCGGGCACACGCGTGCCGCGACGGACTCGGACTCGAAGCTCCGGGTCGGGATCGTGCAGGCCAACATTCCCCAGGATGAGAAGTGGGATCCGGCGCGCGCCCGGGATTCGTTCGAGGCACACCTCGAAAGCTCGCGCCTGCTGGCGGCCTCCGGCAGCCTCGACCTGATCGTCTGGCCGGAGGCCTCGGTCCCGATCTTGCTCGAGTCCGACCGGAAGGCCCGGGCCGAGGTGTCGGAGGTTGCGCGGGAAGGCTCGGTTTCACTGCTTCTGGGAGGCATGGCGGTCGAGCAGCGCCAACAGGCTCCGCGTGCCAGGAGCTTCTACAACAGCGCCTTTCTCGTCTTGCCGGACGGGCGCTTCTTCGATCGCTACGACAAGTCGCTGCTGGTTCCCTTCGGCGAGTACGTCCCGCTGCGCGGGCTCCTGGGCTGGCTCTCGGGCGTCGCGACCGGCCTCGCCTCGGGGGACGTGAGACCAGGTCCCGGGCCGCGGGCGATCGTCCTCCCCGGGCTGGGTCCGGACCATGCTCTCGCGCCGCTCATTTGTTATGAAGTGATCTATCCCGATCTGGTTCGGCGTGCCGTGCGCGATGGCGCGCGGGTTCTCGTGAACATCACCAACGATGCCTGGTACGGATCTACGAGCGCCCCGCATCAGTTCCTGGCCATCGCCGTGGCCCGTTCGGCCGAGACCGGGCTTCCGATGGTGCGCGCTGCGAATTCGGGGGTCAGTGCGCTCGTGGCTCCTGGAGGCCGGATCGTAGATGAGACCCCGATCTTTGAACGGCGAGCGCTTCGCGGGGTCGTGGGTGCGGCGCGCAGCGGTTCCACCCTCTACACCCGCTTCGGGAACTGGGTGCTCTGGATTTCGTGGTCGATTCTGATCGGACTGGGAGGACGTTACCTTGTTGCAAGAAACCGCAAGCATCCGCGAGGCGAAGGATCGTCTTCGAACTCTGGAGGCTCGGGCGCACGAACTGCGGAGGCATCTTTGACCTCGACAGCAGGCGCGCCCGACTCGAGGAACTAGAGCGGCTCTCGGCCGACCCCGCTCTGTGGGATGACCGGGAGCGCGCGCAGGAACTGCTGCGTGAGAAACGCGGGCTCGAGCGCGACCTAGAGTACGAGGCGGCCACACAGGAACTCGAATCCGACGCGGCGGTTCTGCTCGAACTCGCAGAGCAGGAGCAGGACGACGAGACGGCGCGCGAGGCCGTCGAGCGGCTCGACGAACTCGAATCGCGGGTCGAGGAAAGCGAACTCCGCCGGATGCTCTCGGGAGAGCAGGACCGGCTCGGCGCGATCGTCTCGATCAATGCCGGCGCAGGCGGCACCGAGGCCTGCGACTGGGCCGAGATGCTCTACCGAATGTATCGGCGCTGGTGCGAGAGCCGAGGCTATGCCGTGCAGGAACTCGATCTTCAGGAGGGCGAGGAGGCGGGCATCAAGAGCATCACCTTCACGGTCGAAGGGGAGTACGCGACCGGGTATCTGCGCAGCGAGAACGGGATTCACCGGCTGGTGCGGATCTCGCCCTTCGACGCGCAGAAACGCCGACACACCAGCTTCGCCTCGTTCCTGGCGATTCCCGAGATCGGGGACGAGGTCGAGGTCGAGCTCGACGAGAAGGATCTGCGCATCGATACTTTCCGCGCCGGCGGTGCGGGCGGCCAGCACGTGAACCGCACGGATTCCGCGGTTCGGATCACGCACAATCCGACCGGGATCGTCGTGCAGTGCCAGAACGAGCGCAGCCAGCACAAGAACAAGGCGACGGCGATGAAGGTATTGAAGGCCCGGCTCTTCGATCTGGCCACGGAGGAACACCGGGCGGAGCTCGAAGACTTGGCCGGGGAGAAGAAGCAGATCGGCTTCGGCAGCCAGATCCGTTCCTACACCCTTCACCCGTCGCAGCGGGTCAAGGACCACCGAACCGGGACCGAGATCGGAAACGCCCAGCGGGTGCTGGACGGAGATCTGGACTCCCTGATCCGAAGCTACCTGCTCCAGTCGGCGGGCAAATAGGCATGGCGACCGAGGGGGAAATCCTCACATCGAGACGGCGGCGTGCCGAGCGGCTGGCCGCCGAGGGGGTCGAGTTGTTTCCGGCCCGCGTGCCCCGGGAACTCGATCGGGTGTCCGCGCTGCTGGAGCGATACGCGGGAAGCGATGCGGAAACGCTCGAGCGCGAAGCTCCGAACGCTCGGATCGCCGGCCGAATTCTCTCGCTGCGCTCATTCGGCAAGGCGGTCTTCGCCACGCTGGTCTCCGATGGGGCGCGGCTGCAGGTCTGGGTCAAACGGGACGGCGTCGGCGAAGAGGCCTACGCCCGCTTCGAGCTGTACGAGATCGGGGACTTCATGTGGGCCGCCGGGCCCCTGATCCGCACGCGCAAGGGCGAACTCAGCGTCGACGTGCGGGACCTGGGCTTCCTGGCGAAGTCGTACCGCCCTCTGCCCGAGAAGTGGCACGGGCTTCAGGATCAGGAGTTGCGCTATCGCCAGCGCTATCTCGACCTCTTGATGAATCCCGAGGCTCGCCGGATCGCGGTCGGGCGAAGCCGGATGGTCGCGGCATTTCGCCGGGTTCTCGACGGACGCGGCTTTCTCGAGGTGGAGACGCCGGTACTCCAGAACCTCTACGGGGGCGCGAACGCCACTCCGTTTACGACGCACTACAAGGCCTACGACGACGAGGTCTACCTCCGAATCTCGCTGGAACTCCACCTGAAGCGTCTCGTCGTGGGCGGGATCGAACGCGTCTACGAGATTGGCAAAAACTTCCGCAACGAGGGCGTGGACCGCTCCCACAATCCCGAGTTCTCGATGCTCGAGGTCTATCAGGCATACGCCGACTACGAAGACATGATGGAGCTGGCGGAGTCACTGATCAGTCAGGCCGCGCATGCCGTCTGCGGAAGCACGAGGCTCGAGCGCGACGGCGAGGTCATCGACTTCGCTCCGCCCTGGCCCCGGATCTCGATGAAGGAGTTGATCGAGCGCGAGACCGGCATCGACATCGAGCGCACGGCCGAACTCAGCGCACTCAGAGAGGCGGTCCGGAGTGCGGGTCTTGCCGATGTCGATGCGGGGCGCGCGTCGAGTTGGGCGCAACTCGTCGACGAAGTCTGGTCGCGGCAGGTCGAACCCGGGTTGCTGCATCCGACACTCGTGGTCGATTACCCGACCGCGCTCTCGCCTCTGGCGAAGCGCGTGCCGGGCCGGGCTGCCTTCGTCGAGCGCTTTGAGTTGTTTGCGGGTGGCACGGAGTTGGCCAACGCCTTCTCGGAACTCAATGACCCGTTCGATCAGCGGGAGCGTTTCGAGGCCCAGCGCCGCGAACGCGAGTCCGGCGATGCAGAGGCCCAGCCCCTCGACGAGGACTTCCTGCGGGCGCTCGAGCACGGCATGCCTCCGACGGGCGGGATCGGCATCGGGATCGGCCGTGTGGCCATGATGCTCACGGGCGCGAGCCACATCCGTGAAGTCAAGCTCTTTCCGTACATGCGGCGCGCGGGCAGCTAGGATGCTGGACGCGATCCGGGACCTGCTCGAACCCGCGCTCGGCGTGCTGTCGGCGAGCCTGCTGGGGCTCATCGCGCTCGGCTTCGCTGCGATGTTCGTGTTCTTCTCCGTCGCGGCCGCACTCGTGCTCGGCCAATTCCTGCGCTATGCACGCGCCCCCCGCGTCGGGCTGCCCGCACTCGTTCTCGCTGCTGCCGTACTCGCGTTCGGCGGGATCGTGTTCGACCTCCAACCGGTCTGGGCGCTGCCCAGTTCTCAGTTGGTCTGGGGCGTGCTCGGCTTCGGGTTGGTGCGTTGGCAGCGGGCCCACCGCCCGCTGCGGATCGGGGCGGGCGCGGTCGTGCTTATGGCGGGTCTGCTCTTTCTCGCGAGCCTTGTGTTCCCGGGACTCGAGTCTGCGGCGCAGTGGGCGCTCCAGGCTGTGGTCTTTCTGGCCGTTGCACTCCTGATGGGACTGTGGCCGCTCGTGCTCGCGGGGCTCGTGCAGCACGCGCGCGAGCGTCCGGTCGAGTGGTTTCTGTCGCTTCGCTACCTGTTCGCGAAGCGGCGCCAGACCTTCATTTCCATCATCACCGTCATCTGTGTCCTCGGCGTGGCCCTCGGGGTGTCGGTGATCACCGTCGTGCTCTCTGTCATGAACGGCTTTGCGCACGTCTGGGAGGAGAAGATCGTGGGCACGCGCGCCCACTTCGTCGTCGAGTCTCAGTTCGGGCCCGTCGAAGATTACGGGCGCTTACGCGAACTCGTGCGCGAGAGCGACGAGGTGCTCGGTGCCACGCCTTATCTGCTCTCCGAAGCGATCGTGCGCGGTCGCGGCGGACAGATTCAGGCGGTTCTGCTCAAGGGGATCGACCCGGAGACCGTCCGCAGCACCACCCGCCTGGCCGAGGATCTCGTCGCCGGCTCCCTCGACGAACTGGATCCAGCCCCGCGGGGCGACGCAGAAGCCGGGCGGTCCGGGATCGTGATCGGTTCCGAACTCGCCGACCGTTTTTTTCTCCGCGTCGGGGATCCGCTCCTGCTCATCTCCCCGCTGGGGGGACCGGCCACGCCGCTCGGACCGGCGCCGCGCATGGAGAAGTTCCGGGTTGCCGGGATCTTTCGCGCGAACTTCTTCCAGTTCGACGAGTCCTTCGTCTACACGACGATCCCGGCCGCGCAGAAGTTCATGCGACTCGGCGATGTCGTGACCGGGATCGAGGTTCGCACGGCCGACCCCTACCGTTCGCGCCTGATCGGAGCGCGCGTCCTCGATTCGCTGGATGGGCCCTTCACGGTGCGCGACTGGAAGGAGTTCTACCCCGGTCTCTTCCGTGCCCTCAAGATGGAACGCGTGATGATGTTCGTGCTGCTCTCCTTCATCATGGTGGTGGCCGGATTTATCATCGTCGCGACGCTGATCATGATGATCATGGAGAAGGGGGGCGACATCGCGATCCTGAAGGCGATGGGTTGTGAGGACCGGGGCATTCTGCGCGTGTTTGCCATCGAGGGCTGTCTGATCGGGATCGCGGGCATCGGGCTCGGGCTCGCCATGGGTCTCGTGATCACGGCGAACCTCGAGCTGATTCAGCGCCTGGTCGAGCAGACAGTGGGCTTCGACGTACTTCCGGCAGACGTCTATCAACTCGGACAGCTGCCCTACCACATCGATGCCTTTCAGTTGCTCATGATCTCGCTGATCGCGATGGTGCTCTCGATCGGCGCGACGCTGCTGCCGTCGTGGCAGGCCTCGCGGCTCGATCCCGCGGAGGGGCTCCGGTATGAGTGAGCTTCGGGCGCGGGCGCTGACCAAGTCGTTCGCGATCGGCGACCGGACGCTGGACGTGCTCCAGGGGATCGATCTGGTGGTGCGGCCGGGAGAGACGCTCGGAATCCTGGGCGTTTCGGGGTCGGGAAAGTCGACCCTGCTTCACATCCTGGGGGGCCTCGAGCGCCCGAGCTCGGGCCAGCTGAGCTACGGGGACCTCGACATCTACGAACTCGAGGAAGCCGAGGCGGCGCGCTTTCGGAGTGCGCACGTCGGTCTGGTGTTTCAGTTTCACCACCTGTTGCCCGAGTTCGATGCCTGCGAGAACGTGATGATGCCGTGCCTGCTGGCGGGCTGGCCGCGCGCCCGGGCGCACGCACGGGGTCGCGAGTTGCTCGAAGCCGTGGGCCTGCTCGAGCGGGCCCAGCACCGGCCCGGAAAGCTCTCGGGCGGTGAGCGTCAGCGGGTCGCGATCGCCCGCGCGCTCGCGATGTCGCCCGAGATAGTGCTGGCGGACGAGCCGACCGGAAACCTCGACCCGGGGACCGGCCGCGTCATCGAAGACCTGCTGCTGCAGCTGAACGCGGAGCTCGGGACCGCGCTGATCCTGGTCACGCACAACGAGAGGCTGGCCGGAAGGCTCGGCAAGAAGCTGTTTCTCGTCGAGGGCCGCCTGACCTCCTAGACCCGCCGGCGCCGCGGGAAGCGGGCCGGATTCGGGTTGGTAGAATAGAGGGCCTGAAGGGACCGCCTGCCGCTCGAGTGCGGCTTGCCCGCAGGCCTGGAGGTCGGGATTCCGGGCCGGCTCGGGCTCACACGAGGGACTTCGTTGATTCGATCCGCGCGGCCGCTGTGGGTGTCGCTGGGCCTGTTCTTGGCGCTGGCCGTCGGGCATGCCCGGGCGGTGGTGGCCGCGGCGGATCCCGGCCCCGAGCTCCGGGATCTGCGCACTCCACCGGGCGTTCCGGACGCGGCTGCGACCACGCCGGATCGGCTGCCGCTCGTGGTGGTGCTCGCGCCCGTCCACTCAGTCACGGCTCGAGCCGCGGCGGCGCCCGAGGCCTGGCTGGCGCGGCTGGCCGAGGGTCTCGAGCGGGGGGGTCAGGCCGGGCCCCGCGCGCGGGTCCGCGGGCGACTTCTGCTCGGCGGTGGCGTCCTCGACGGGACCGACGTGGTCAAGGCCAGGCGAGAGATTCTCGAGGCTGCGACCACGGCCGGCGCCCGGGCAGCCCTGATCGCGAGCGTCACGCGTCTGGCCGGGGCCTATAGCCTCGAACTCGAGCTGATCCCGGTCGACCCGAGCCTGGGTACGTCCTACACCGCGCTCGAGGCGCCCGATGACGTCGGTCTCGAACTCGCGCTCGATCGGGCCGCGAACTGGGCCCGAGCCCGGCTCGCTGCGGCGTCGGAGCGGCGTCCGGACCCGGCCGCGGATCTCCCGCCGGTCGCGGGGGCGGCGGAGCCGGGGCTCCTCTCGATCCTGGCAGACGCCGAGGCCGGCGCCGAGGCCGCGGCGCTGCTGGACAAGCGGCAGGGCGGGGAGACCGTGGTCTCGGTCGAGATCGAGGGCAACCAGCGGATCGAGGCGGACGCGGTACTCGCAGGGGTTTCGACGAGCGCGGGCGAGCCGCTCTCGTCGGAGCAGATTGCAGGCGACGTGCGGCGGATCTACTCCCTCGGCTTCTTCCGTGACGTGCGCGTGACCACCCGCGAGGTCCCGGGCGGGGTCGCCGTCTCCTTCGTGGTCGAGGAAAACCCCGTGATCCGGCAGGTCAGCGTGATCGGAAACGACAGCGTTGGCGGCGACGAGATCAAGGAGAACCTGACGCTCTCGGTGGGTTCGACCATTGATTATCCGCTGCTACTCGAAAACAAGCGCAGGATCGAGGCGATCTACGCGAGCCAGGGCTATCACCTCGCGGTCGTCGACTACCAGGTGGAACCGCTCGGTCCCGGGACCGTCGGCATCACATTCGACATCCTCGAGGGAGACGAACTCCGGCTCACCTCGATCCAGTTCGTGGGAAACCGCCACTTCAGCGAAAGCGACCTGCTCAGCGTGATGCAGACCAAGCCGTGGCGCTGGTACTCGATCGTCACGAGCTACTTCGATCACTCGGGCCGCTATGCGGAGCCGATCTTCTATCAGGATCTCGATCGCGTGGTCCGCAAGTACATGGACGCCGGCTTCATCCGCGCGCGGGTGGGCGAGCCCGATGTCACGCACGAGGGCCGGGATCTCCGCGTGCGCGTCGAGATCGTAGAGGGGGACCCGTACACGGTCGGCGAGGTCGGGATCCTGGGGGACGACAGCATGGACGCCTCGGCGCTCGAGCAGCTGCTGGCGCTCGCCCCGGGCCAGGTCTTCAACCGCAGCACGATGACCGAAGACGTGGAGCGTCTGCGCGGCTACTACGCGGACCGGGGTTTCTACTACGCCAGCGTGACGCCCCGGACCCAGGTGGACGAGGCAACCCAGGTCGTCGACTGTGACTTCGAGGTCGAAAAGGGGCGCCTCTTCTTCGTGGAGCAGATCGAGGTGCACGGAAACACGCGTACGCGCGACGACGTGGTTCGCCGAGAACTCAGCCTGGCCGAGGGGGACCTCTACTCGGCGGATTCGCTCCGGCGCAGTCGCGCGCGCGTGCAGCGGCTGGGTTTCTTCGAGGAGGTAGCCCTGGACACCCGCGAGCACGGAACCTCGAACCGAGTCGACGTCGACATCGATGTCGTCGAGCGCCCGACCGGCGCCTTCAGCTTCGGCGCGGGCTTCGGATCGACGGACGGCTTCGTGGTGACCGGCTCGGTCCGGCAGGACAACCTGCTCGGCAAGGGGTATCAGCTCTCCGCGAGTCTCAACCTCGGAGCCAACACGCACTACAGCTACATCCGCTTCGCGAACCCATCGCTGCTGGGAAGCGTGACCAGCCTCTCCGGCACCCTCTCTCAGAACAAGGTCGAGTACCAGGATTTCGACGAGAGTATCCTGGGCTTCAACGTGACCGTCGGCTACCCGCTCGACGAGGGCGAGACGCGTGCGTTCCTGGGCTATTCCTACGCCGCGCGCGAGGCGTTCACGGAGGACGTGAATGCCTCTTCGGTCGTGCAGCGCGAAGAGTACATCCCGAAGAACACCACCAGCATGCTGAGCCTCTCGGCCGTGCGCGATACGCGCGACGACCCGCGCTTTCCGAGAAGCGGTTACACCACCGGCTTCGCGCTCGAGTACGCGGGCCTCGGGGGGCTCAACCAGTTCTTGCGCTTCGAGGCCCGCACCACCTGGTACTTCCCGATGCGCCGCTGGCTCGGCTTCGAGTCCACCTTCGTCGTGAACAGCCGGATCGGCTACGCGCTGCCGATGAACACGATCGCAAGTTTCGATCTGCCGGGATGTACAACCTTTCCGGCGTGCGATTTCCCTCGGGTGAACCCCAACAGGCAGCCGCTTACGAACATCGACACCGACATCAAGCTCTCGCTCACCGAGCGCTATTTCCTGGGTGGGGTCGGAGCCTTCCAGTTGCGCGGCTTTCGCCAGCGCTCGCTCGGGCCCCGCAGGTCGTACCTGATCCCGGTGCCGGACCTTAACACCGGCGACGTCGTCTTCTTTCCCTTCGGGTGCAATCCGAGTGGATTGCCCCCGGTCGGCCGGGAGTGCAACTCGCTCAACGACACCGAGATCGACGAGTTCGCGGACCTCGATCTGACGGACGTGATCGGGGGCAACAAGATGTTCCTGATCAATCTCGAGCTGCGCTTCCCGCTGATCGAGGACATGGGACTCGAGGGCCTGGTGTTCCTGGACATGGGCAACGCCTTCTCCGAGAACGAGATCATCGACCCCACCAAATTCCGCCTTGGGACGGGTGGCGGGATCCAGTGGTTCAGCCCGTTCGGGCCGCTGCTGATGCAGATCGGCTTCCCGCTCGACGGGCTCGACGTCGAGGATTCATCCGTCTTCGAGTTCTCGATGGGCGGCAGCCAGTACTAGGGCCAACTGCGCACCCTGCCCGGGCTGGCAAAGCGCTGCGGTCGCCGCCAAACTCCCATCCGGCCCCTGAGAAATCAGAAGGAGAACAGGTATGAGGCTCCTGGACCGTTCGGCGA